>ERZ1026776.121-NODE-121-length-59926-cov-43.250622_pt1 | contig 59926 bp, 53 predicted proteins | sample MGYA00380125_ERZ1026776 | MGnify/ENA primary metagenome ERZ1026776 (study PRJEB33269, sample SAMEA4719761) | human gut metagenome | biome: human-associated habitat; feature: organic feature; material: feces | place: Cameroon | collected 2013-10 ...
ACAAGATCAAGGATGTTCTTCATTCTGACAACAAGTTGGCTAACCTCGACTAATTCGAGATTTTTCAATCTAAGATATGAGAGTGGAATCCGAAAGGATTCCACTCTTTTTGCTTTTTTATAGGCTGGCTCTTGATAGGCAGACTGTATTCTTAATAGGTTGCCACCCTATATAGGCTGGCTATTTTCTTGAAAGTTCAAGATTGCGAGAAGTGCTGATGGTGGTCTTTTGTTTTAAAAAGGTGTACTTTTTGTTTTAAATCCGTTTACTATAAATTATACTAACATCCGTTAGCATAGTTTAACGATATCCGTGCTTATTCTTCAAGAAAGATTTCATAATTTTGCACCCGAAAGAAATACTTTGCTTGGGCAAGTATGCTTTTATTCTTATATAATATCATTGTACTGGTAGAAGATGACGACTGCGTTTGGAGTAACGCAATTTAACTAAAGACATAAGTGTAAAGTAACTAAAGACAATATATAATGATTAAACAAAAAATAAACAAGCAATAAAATACAAGTAAATGATATTAGATTATGAGAAAAATTTCAATGATGCCGATTTTGGTATTGGCAATGGCATTGGGCTTTGTAAGCTGCAGTGCAAGTGATGATGGAGTAAACGATGGAATGCTTGGTCAACAGACTACCACATTCATGCCTTCGTTCTCAATGTTGAGTTACACACAGTCTGCAAGTACACCTATTCTACAGGATGGTAGCAACAGCGCTGAAATGGAAGAGAAGCTTGTCTGCAAGATTCTGCCAGGTGGAAAGTTGATGCTGACTCACAAGAATGTTGTTTTTGATGATGCTGTAAGCATTAAGATGGAAACAACTTTGGTAGGCAACAAGTTGATTGTCACAGAGAATGCTGACTATGGAGTGTCTGGCAACTATGGCTACTATACTCTGAATACTACAGTAGGTACGCTGAAAGATGGTAACTATACTATCGTTGTTATGCGCAACCAGAATGTGAGAGCAGAGTTCCAGATGTCTTACGATTCATCTAAGGCCAAGAACCAATAATTATATTTCCGACGACCAGTTTAAATTTTATTTTTTATATAATAAGTTAGTAATGTTACTACAAAACTAATATTTCTCTAAAAAAGTTATTCTATTTCATTTTTTATTTGTACTTTTGTCGCACAATACAAATTTCGGATTGAGGTTTGTTGAAAATGTTGATTTCCTGGTAGAATGATAATGCTAAAGTATAAAAGAAAATTGCAGGCAATTCATAGCTTGTTTAATAAGGCGCCATTTTGGGTTGAAATTATATTGTTGATGGCTGTTATAGCTTTAGTCGTATTTCTTGAAATCTTGGTGCAAGATAACAATACGTTGTTACCGATATGTATTCCTTGGATGTATGATCGCTTTGCAATGTGCGTAATTTCTATCCTATTAGCTTTTATCAAAAAAATAAGTGGAAAGTCTAAGGAAGAATTTGGTAGTCTTTTCGGTGGATATTGCATAAAAACGGCATTATGTTTTATTCTGATACCAGCGTTGATACTTTTGCCAAATAAATATTTACCCTCAACGATTCTTGTAAAGGAAAAATGTGGTGTTGTAATAGATTTGGACTCAGTTAAAATAAATAAGTCTACTAGTTCCAGAAATTATTATGTAAAGATTAAATTAGATAATGAAGATATTTCTTTCTGGTATGATACATACAAAGAAACAAAACCTCTTGGAACAAAATGCATTATGAACATTAAGAGAGGCTTCTTTGGGCTGAGATATGCCGATAATGTTGATTTCTTGGTAGAATGAGTTATATGCAGGTTCTTAGTTGATAACCTGCATAAGAACTTCAGGTAAACAGTTTTTATTATGAAAAAAAGAAATTTTGGATTGGTAAAAGTAAACTTTGTTATATTTGTAATTTATATCGGATATTTCCTGTGTTTCAAGTTTGGCATTCCATATATTTATGAAAAATATGGGATGCCAGTAGATGCTGTTGTTTACGGAATGAGTAAAGATACTAAAGGTAGGAGCCTTGCACGTTATGAGTTTATTGTTGACCAGAAAAAGTACAGAGGAAGTACCTATAGTAATGTTCATGAAGGAGATACAATATGTGTTTGGTATATTCCTGTTCTTCCTTGGTTAAATATTTATGTGCCGAATGAATAATAAAAAATATAACAGAGTTTTGAAAACCTCAAATGTTTCTTTGTGGAAGTTTGGGGCTTCTTGCATTTTATTTATCGTGTTATTTACAGGATTGGAAGTCTCTGTACGCAAAAGCAATATGTTGCTTCCAATATGTATTCCTTGGATGTATGATTATGAGGTACTTTTTGCGGTGTCTATTGTGCTTGCACTTATCATAAAATATCTGTGTAAGTCAAAAAAAGATTTTCTATATCTATGGCTAATGTATTTTTGGAAATTGGCTGTTTTTATAGTCATGATTCCTGCGGTCATCTTCTTGACAAACAATTTTTTAGGCTCGGAAGAAAGTCTGAAACATTGCGAAGGATTAATTATAGACATACAGCAGGCTTCTATTGGACCATCAAAGACTGCTAGCCCTCTAGAAAATTATGTTAAAATAAAGGTTGATAATGAGAACACTTCCTTTTGGTTTGACATAAATAATGAGCCAAAACCTGTTGGTACAAAATGTATATTGTCAGTACAAAAAGGATTTTTCGGATTGAGGTTTGTTGAAAATGTTGATTTTTTTGTAGAATGAAAATGCTAAAGAATAGAAGAAAATTGCAGGCAATTTATAGCTTGTTTAAAAAGCCAAGAGCAGAAAGACCTTTTTGGTTTGATTTTATATTATGGGCACCTGTTTTTGTATTGATAGTATATATAGAACTGTTGGTACAGCATAGTTATACTTTATTACCAATATGTATCCCATGGATGTATGATAAAATAGGGATGATTACTTTTTCAGGGCTGTGTGCATTAATAAAAAAATATTTAGGAAAGTCTTCGGATGGCTTTTCGGATATTTCGTGTGTGTGTTTCGTAAAGGTTTCTTTGTGCTTTATTCTAATACCAGCTTTGGTCTTTTTGCCAAACAAGTATTTGTCATCAACAAGTTCTTTTAAGGAAGAATATGGCAAAGTGATAGACCTAACGTATGTTTATGTAAATAAGTCTCCTAGTTCCAAACAGTATTATGTAAAGATTAAATTAGATAATGAAGATATTTCTTTCTGGTATGATACATACAAAGAAACAAAACCTCTTGGAACAAAATGCATTATGAACATTAAGAGAGGCTTCTTTGGGCTGAGATATGCCGATAATGTTGATTTCTTGGTAGAATGAGTTATATGCAGGTTCTTAGTTGATAACCTGCATAAGAACTTCAGGAGAACAGTCTTTTAAGATTACTTTGTTCCCCTTGTCAAGTAAATAAATGGTAGGCATGGCTTCAAACTATATAAATTGCTGATATTTCTCTAAAAAAGTTATTCTATTTCATTTTTTATTTGTACTTTTGTCGCACAATACAAATGATTCATTACTATTTGTAAAAAATGGAGGATAAGATGAAAGTGAAAGTTTTTGAATTAATGATGTTAGTATCGGCATCCTTACCTACATTTGGACAAAATGTACTTACGGTGGAAGCCAATGCCATGAGGGATTCAGACAAGTTGGTGTATCAGCAAATGGAGTCTTGTTACCCAGGAGGTACTGGGGAAGGGGAAGTTTGGGATTTTAGTTCAATTGCTGATACTGAAGGCACACGCGAAATGACTATTACCAAAGATGCTTATTCGCATTTCCATAAGATTGAGGGTCAAGAAAAATTTTCCTATCGCCTTAATTCAGGCATCCTTGAGCAATATAAAAAAGAAAACCGTCTTTCTAAGATTGCGTATTTTGGAAAAAAAGTTACGTTAAAATACCCATTTCAATATGGTGATTCTCTTTGTTCTGAATTTGTTGGCTATGGTACGTATTGTGGTGACCATTCGGTGAAAGTAAAAGGTAAAGTGGCCATACAAGCAGATGGTTTAGGAAAACTTATTCTTTCCGAAAGAGACACTCTTGATAATGTTCTTAGGGTGCATACGCAAACCACAACTTTAATGGCAATGGATGTTAACTATGCAGAGATAGATTCCATTCATCCCAAGCAGGAAATCGAAGATAAGTATGAATGGTACTATAAAGGATTTAGGTATCCTGTCTGTATTGTCATCCAAAAATCTAGTTATGATATTTCAAATCCTATTGGTAGTTCCTTTTTAGCCTATAGGATATTACCTGAGCAATTTTCCCAGATAAGTGATGCCGTCAATGAAAAATTGAAATATGCAGGGAAAACTCGTAAGGACATAGATGTTTCTAAACATCCAAATTCATTCAGGTATGATGTTGCTAATGTAGAGGGAAGAGTTGATATCAGTTATGGTACAGACACTGATGCCAATGTAATGATAGCTCTGTCAAATTCATCTGGTGTCTTGTACAAAAAACAGTCTTATACTGTCAAGGCAGGTGAAACAGGTATCTTTCATATTGAGACTAGTGGCTTGTTCTTAGGTCAATATGTTCTTTATGTCAATGTTAATGGAAAATTATATAATAGAACTATAAATGTCAAATAGCGCTATGAAAATTAACAGGATAATATCTATTGTCACTTTATTAATGGCAATCATATCAGTAAAGGCCCAACTTAAATTTCCTGGGGCACAACCTGGTTATTGGACTCCAAATCCAAATTCCTTTGTAGATGTTCAAACTCCAACAGCAGCCTCTTTGGGGAAGTATGGTGATGTGGGTGTGTCTTATTTCACAGGTAATCCTAATATAACAATTCCACTTTATGAGATGAATGTCCGTGGTGTCAAAATGCCGATTTCTTTGGATTATGATGCTACTGGTGTGATGCCTAATAGCTTACCATCTTGGGCAGGGCAAAATTGGACATTAAATATTGGTGGTGTGATTACACGAACTGTAAAGGGACGATTTGATGAATGGAAGTATCCTAAGCACGTGGAGGCTAGCTTTGTTCGCAAACCTTTTAATTACTTTGAATGTCATAATAAATTAATTGAATACATGGCAGAAGGGGGCAACTATAGTAAGTTGAAGGATGATGTTGCGAACTGTGGATATGACTATGCCCCTGATGAATATACTTTTCATTTTATGGGCAAGTCTGGCAAGTTTTTCCTGGACCAAGATGGAAACTGGAGAGTACAAAGCAACGATAATTTGGAAGTAATCTATGATTATAATGATCCTTCTAATCTTATAGGCTCTCTTTTTGAGAAATACCCATACTCGGCTGCCATAGACAAAGAGCAAAGTAAAACAATAGCTGGATTTGTTATTCGTGATGACGAGGGTAATGTATATACATTTGGCTATGATAAAAATGCCATAGATTATACTACAAATTTTTGGCACATGAGTGCCAATGAGAACAAAGAAACATGGCATGCGTCTAGTTGGTATCTTACCAAGGTTGCAGATAGATATGGTAATGTGTTATATAAGTTGCATTATCAACGTGGCCACTATGTTATTCAAGTATTCAATGCCTATTACAGCGATTATGTGGATGAAAAAGCAACGGGAACACTTGGCGCAAGTTTCTCCTATGGTACAAATAACCAGAATTTTCCTTATACGATTTCTATTAGTTCTCCAGTTTATCTTAAGACGATAGAGGCAATGAACGGAATAACTGTTGATGTTTCGTCTGTTGATGTCACAGACAAACTTGCCACGGAGAACCTGTATCATTCACTGTATTCAGAGGGAATTCCGAACTTATACAGAAAGTTGGTGAGCATGGTTGAAGCTTGGGGAGTATCCCAGAATGGTGCACAGGTGGGAGGATTCTATTATTTGCAGAGCGATAAGGATTCCTTGGCTAATTTTAGGTATCCATCTTCAGATGTGTATGATGTGTTGAGTAGGGCAAGGATTCGTAGAATCCAATCTCTAACTATTCAATGGGACAAAGCAAGCCCTATGAGATATAAGGCTTATAGATTTTGTACAACCCAAACGAACCAAAGATTAAAACTTGATAGTTTGATGGTTCAGAATGATGCGATACACTATAGTAATATTACTGGAATAAAAGGTGTCTATAGATTTAAATACAATCAGTTTGAGAAACTGCCAAGTGATTATTTAACTTCTTGTGTTGACCATTGGGGATATTACAATGGAAAAGCCTATAAACATGCAGATTGGAGCTATGCTAGTAATATGGAAACTTTCAGAAATCCAGATTTTAGCTATACTCCAATAGGAATCTTGAATGAAATTGTCTATCCTACAGGCGGTGTTACCGACTTTGAGTATGAGCCAAACACTTATAGTAAGAAATTGAGCAATGACAGGCAAAATATTTCGGAAATGGAAGGTGTTGGAGGAGGATTGAGAATCAAGTCAATCAAGTCTTACGATTCTGTGGATAAGAAAGAGTTGTTGAGCCAGAAGGATTATACATATAATATCCCCAATACCAACAAATCGAGTGGAGAATTGTTTGCCTCTCCTCTCTATTATTGGAAAGATTGGAAATTAAAATGTGAGCTTAAAAACGCTTCGTATCGCATGACGACGTTTCATACCTCATCCATCGTTCCTTTAGCTAACAGTACTGGTGTGAGTCTTGGTTACTCCTATGTTACAGAAACCATAAGGGATGTGACTAATCCGAGCAAGTTTCATGAGCAGCATGTTTACCATTACTCTAATCTTTCAGATCCTTCGGTGCGAGATCAACGCTTTACACTCACTTTTGGTTATGCAGACCAGTTTACACCTTTTGATGAGTGGTCTGAATTAGGTTTTAAAAAAGGGGTTCTCTTAGAGGAGAATACTTATGATGGTAATGGAAGAAAAGTGAAAGGTGTTGGCTATAAATATCGAAAGGATAATTACTTGAATCAATATGTCTATACCTCAAATCTTGTTTATGAGAGCTATGGCAATAGTGCGCAGTATTCTCACTATTTGGGTGGAGTCTATAAATTGTACTACCCAAAGTACGATGTAGTAGAAGAGCAGGATACCATGTTTTGTTCAAATGGCGCAAAGATGGTAACCACTCATACTTATGATAAGTCGGATGTAAAATTTAATTCATGGAGACCTTACAAGCATCAAGTGGGTTTAAGAATAGTAAACTCGGAGGCACTCAATAGAGGTGTTTTCTCGGAGACTAACACCTATTCATTTGGTAACTTTAATGCAAGTAGTGGCAATGATTCAATATTGTATAAGGGTGATTTCTATATCAAACCATATAAAACTACTTATAGTAGGAATGGGCAACTTATATCAGAGGAAACTACTACCTATTCGGCAAGAAAAGTCAATGGCAAGAACCGCTTGTTACCGAATATGGTTATACGTAAGAATAGTTATAATGTAGTGGATACGCTTCTCACTTATAGTAGCTATACCAGTACAGGAATGCCTACAATTTACAAGGAGAAGGGGAAAACTGATACCTTTCTTAGCTGGGCTTGGAACGACTGCTACCTAATGATGCAGGGGCATTCCTATATACCATTTACGGTGTCTGATGAACTGTTCCTTGACCAAAACACGTGTATTTCTAAACTGACCTCTTTTTTGAAGGGCTATAGTTCTAGACAAATTACTGGTTATGTTTGGGATCCACTGTTTGGACCAATCATTATCATTTGGCCAAATGGTAATGTCAATTCTTTCAAATATGATAGTTATGGTAGATTGACCAGTGTGTATGACTATAATAACGTTTTATTAAAGGAATATGAATATAATTATCGCAAGTAACATGAGAATAAAGATAACTTTTTTAGCCTTGTGTGTTCCCTTTCTTTTATATGCCCAAAGCAAGAAACAAAACTATATAAAGGAAACAGTGCACCTTGATACAAATGGTGCAAGTATTGAAAATGTTAGTTATTATAATGGCTTGGGTAATTTGTCAGAGATTGTATCAACAGCTTCTGGTACGTCGGATAATGTATATACCTTTAAGACTTATGATTCTAAGGGGCGTGAGAGTAAAAATTTTTATCCAACACCAATAGGCAGTGGATTGGACTTCAAGGACTATTATAGTTTTGTGAGTGCTTCCAGTAACTATTATAATGACGAGTATGCCTTCAAGCAGAATTATTATGATGATGCAGACCATATAGTCAGAGAGGATGTTGCTGGCAATAATTGGCATGCTCATAGTGCCCACAATGAGTGTTCGTATGAAACCAATACTTTGTCAGATAAAGTGATAAGGTATGATGCAGATCCTATTGCAAAGAGTTATTATCCGGAAGGCTGTCTGGAGAAGGAATCAGCAAAGGACGCTGATGGAAATGAAGTTGTTATTTTCAAGGACTTGGATGGAAATACCATCTTGGAGCGTAGAAACCAGGGGGATACTTATTATGTCTATGATAAGTTGGGGCAGTTGCGTTATATCTTGTCTCCCCAATATCAAGAAAAAGAGGATTTGGCTGCTTATGCCTATCAGTATGATTATGACGAATGCGGAAATCTCGTTCGTAAAACATTACCAGGTTCTCAATACACTCAGTATTGGTATGACAAGGAGGGACTTCTTGCTTATGAACAAGATGCTTTGTTGAGGGATAAAGGCTTGTATCGTTTCTATTTGTATGACCGTTTTGATCGTGTTGTATTGGTGGGAACAACGACAAGTTGTAATACCAATATCAAGAATGCGAAACACGATGTGAGCTTTTCTTCCCAGAATGGTGGCATAGCAAATTCTGGCTATGCTTTTTATGGAAATACTTCCAACTTTTCCAAAGGCTCCAATGTATCCTTGGAAAAGGCTTATTATTATGATTCGTATGGCTTTTTATCTGGTGCTTTTAAGGATGACTTTGCGCCAATAAGTCCGTCTCAAAAGGGTGGATGTAATGACTTGTTAGCTGGTTCTATTATCAAAACCTCTAATGGACAATTTTTGTTTACTGTCAACAGCTATGATCCTAAAGGCAACCTTATAAATACTTCAACTAAAGGATTGAAAGGTTATACAAGCAAAGTATCCAACACTTATTCTTTGACCAATAAATTGGTGACATCAGATGCAGAACTGGATGTCAAGTATGGTGAGTTACTTAAAATATCTTTGACCAATGAGTATTCCACAAGAAATAATTTACTTATTAGCAAGAAACTTATCCTATCTCATGGGGAAGGAACGGAAAGCTCTTCAACGCTGAATTATATGTATGATGCAACAAACAGGCTTTCGCAGATAGTTCGCCCTGAGCAATATGGAAATGTTTCTTATAGCTATGATGTTCATGGTTGGCCTGTCAAGATTGAGAGTAATAGCTTCAAAGAAGAGCTTTCTTATTCCGATGGTGTGGGTACTCCTTGTTATAATGGTAATATCAGTAGTTTAAAATGGTCAAACAGTAACTATAGTGAAAAAAGAGGTTATAAGTTTCATTATGACAGACTCAACCGTCTGACTGAGGCAAACTATGGCGAGGGAGAAAGCCTAAGTAATGCTGGTGATAATTTTAAAGAATCAGTCAACTATGACTTGAATGGCAATATTACATCCTTGGAGCGTCATGGGAAAAAACAGGATGGAACGTATGGTGTTATAGATAAGTTGAATGTATCATTGAATGGGAATCAAATAGTTAATATCAGTGATGCTGCCGACAAAATCGTTTATGAAGGGGCGCTTGATTTCGAGCCAGCATCTGATGGAATATCATCCTGTAAATACAATGATTTTGGTGCTTTAATTAGCGACACAGGTCGTGGAATAACGATGATAGAGTATGATAATAACAAGAATCCTATTCGTATTCAATTTTCCAATGGCAATGTAACTAAATATATTTATTCTGCGGAGGGTACAAAACTTCGTACCATATATTATACAGCCATGCCAAATATCAATGTGCCTGATGGGTGTACACATGAGCTTGATGCATCAGAGATACAGACAACAGACTCCTTAGATTTCTTAATGGAGGGTAATCTCATATTAAAGAATGGGCGTATTAACAAATATCTTTTTGAAGGAGGTTATTGCGGTATAGCCAAACCTGCGCCTCCCTTTTCTTTGTATGAAGATGGTTCCGACTCAGAAATCTCAGAAGAACAGAAAGCCTATGAAGAGAGAAGAAAAGAATGGACAAAAGCAGTGGAGGAACTTAATGCAACTGATGCTTTTAACTTCTATTATTACAATAAAGATCATCTTGGCAATAACAGGGAAGTAATAGACTTTAGAGGAAAAATTTGCCAAGTGATTAACTATTATCCTTTCGGGACACCTTTTAGCGATCAATCTACTACTTTACAAGCAGACTTCCAACCCTATAAATATAATGGTAAGGAGTTTGACATGATGCATGGTTTGAATACGTATGACTATGGAGCACGTCAATATAACCCAATAGTTCCTACATGGGATAGAATAGATCCTTTGTGTGAGAATTTCGGCTATATGTCTCCTTATAACTATTGCTTGGATAATCCAGTGAATACGACAGACCAAGATGGTGAAGGTCCAATTTTGGGTGCCGTTATCGGCGGCGGTACAGAGTTGGCATGTCAACTTATAGAGAATTATGATACCAATAGCTCTGTCTTGGATAACTTGTCAAAGAATGTCAATTGGACGAATGTAGGTATAGCTGCAGGGGAAGGTGCTTTGACAAGTGGTGTTTCTGCATTTAAAGGGCTTGGGGCTAAAGTTGCAATTTCTGCGGTAACTTCGGCAGCAAGAAATGTATCAGACCAAATAAAGGATGGTGCAAAATCATATAAAGATATTGATTATAAAAATGTGGCAAAAGAAATGGTTATGGGTGCATTAATTACTGGTGCTTCAGGAAAATATGCTAAGATTAAAACCAAGCAAAAATTTAGAAATGTGGTGGCAAAACCTACGTCTAAGGCAACTATGCATCGTAGAGCAGGACAAATGCGTTATTCTAAATCCACAAGAAAAAATGCAAGATCAAGGCTAAAAAAAGAAAAGAATAATTATTTGGATAAAAGAGAAAATCGTGTAAATGCTATCTTGAGTGGAATTTATAGTTTCATAGAGAGAATATGGTAAGTATAATAATGTAATTATGACAAAATTATATCTTAGATTAAAGAATTTTTGGCTTGATTGGGGTATATTGATCATAGCGATAGCCCTAATCGTGTATCTTGAAATCTTGGTGCAAGATTGCAATACGTTGTTACCGATATGTATTCCTTGGATGTATGATCGCTATGCAATGTGCGTAATTTCTATCCTATTAGCTTTTATCAAAAAAATAAGTGGAAAGTCTAAGGAAGAATTTGGTAGTCTTTTCGGTGGATATTGCATAAAAACGGCATTATGTTTTATTCTGATACCAGCGTTGATACTTTTGCCAAATAAATATTTGCCCTCAACGATTCTTGCAAAGGAAAAATATGGTGTCGTAATAGATTTTGCTTCAATTACAACAAATAAGTCTCCTAGTTCCAAAAAGTATTATGTAAAGATTAAATTAGATAATGAAGATATTTCTTTCTGGTATGATATACACAAAGAAACAAAACCTCTTGGAACAAAATGCATTATGAACATTAAGAGAGGCTTCTTTGGGCTGAGATATGCCGATAATGTTGATTTCTTGGTAGAATGAGTTATATGCAGGTTCTTAGTTGATAACCTGCATAAGAACTTCAGGTAAACAGTTTTTATTATGAAAAAAAGAAATTTTGGATTGGTAAAAGTAAACTTTGTTATATTTGTAATTTATATCGGATATTTCCTGTGTTTCAAGTTTGGCATTCCATATATTTATGAAAAATATGGGATGCCAGTAGATGCTGTTGTTTACGAAATAAGTAATGGTACTAAAGGTGGGAGCCTTGCACATTATGAGTTTATTGTTGACCAGAAAAAGTACAGAGGAAATACTTATAAGAATGTTCATGAAGGAGATACAATATGTGTTTGGTATTTTCCTGTTTTTCCTTGGTTAAACAGATATAATTAAAGAATTGGCTCGATTTTCTTAGTTGATAACCTGCATAAGAACTTCAGGAGAACAGTCTTTTAAGATTACTTTGTTCCCCTTGTCAAGTAAATAAATGGTAGGCATGGCTTCCAGGCTATAGCTGTCGCTGATGCGTGTGTCGGCATATATGGATAGAAAAGTGTAATCTGCAGGGATGGTCTGCTTGTCAAGCCAAGCCGAGATTCTGTGGCAGTTGTCACAGTCTGGGTCATAGAAGTAAAGGATGACCTTTCTGTCTTTGTAGTCACTCAGTTGATGTTGATTCCCGTTCTTGTCAGTAAACACAAAATCAAGGGCATTGTCGCCAGGCAGGTTCTTGTTCCTCGTTTTTATCTTAAAGGCGATCCTCTCCTTTTCTGTTTCATCAAAGCCTGTTGATTTCTCCATTTCGTTGAGGAAAAGAAGATACACCTTGTCGTTCCGCATAGGCGACTTCGGATTACCCAGATAGTGTTCGATGAGGCTCTCGAATTTGTCTTTACTCTTCTGGCTCCCAAAAGCTTTTGAAGCAAAGATATGAACACTCTGCTCTGCGGTAGTTGGAGTAAAATGAGGAATGAGATCGATGAAATTGACAAATCCTTGTTCTGAGATATTGGCATTGCTGAGTTGCAAGGTGTCCTTGAAGTCAAAATTGTCCCAATAATGGAGACCCAGATAATTGAGCCGTTGTTCTACGGATTTGAGAGAGTCGGGCATCACGGGATAGACAAACGAGCGGTTTTGTCCGATAGCTTGCAGAATGTTCAATGAGAACACCAATGCGGTGATAATAATAATTCGATATCTCATAAGTCTATTCTTTTTTTGCAAAGTTAAATAATAAATTTGAAAAAGGCAACAAAAATGTGCTGTTTTTCAAAAAATGAATGTCGTGGAGCTATAGAAGGTGAGCTCTACTCGGCAACTATATCTCCAACGACCAGTTTAAATAGTTTTCGCTATTTGGTGTTCTTAGTAAAAGTAAATGATATTTAATGATTCTGTAAAATCCGTTGTTTTTATCTATATGTAAAAGTAATTTCTTTAGCCTTTGTCTTCACGTTTGCTGCGTTTATATAGCCTCCGTTGTGGTAGCTGGCTTTCACATAGAACTTACCCTTAGAACCGGATTTGTTGACTCTCATGTTCTTGATGGTAATGCTCTGTGTCGTACCCACTACGCTGGCAGATTCATATTTCACAACAAACCAGTTGTTCCATCCTTTTCCTCCATCTACTTCCGCAGTAGAACCAACTTCTATACCGCAATTCTGCGGATTGATATCATTAGAAGCGATTTTGATTTCTATTGGAAGCAATTCTTTCGGATAGTTAGCCGGAATCTTGAATTTCAGTTGTGCTGTGGCGCTGATATCCTTACCCATCGTAGCAGGGAACTCAAACTCATATTCCATATTCTTGATGGTATAGATGTGGATATTCCTGCTCAGACCATGCTTCTTGTCCAACAGTCGGATGATTCCTTCCTTCATGGAATTATCAATGGTGCTCAATGTATAATGAATGCTTCCTTCGCCATTATTGAATGTAATGACAGGAGTCTCATTGATAGCACAATTGGTATTCTTCATCCAAATTGCTTCAAAGTCATTTGCGGTAATGTCGGTATCGCCGACATACTTGAAGGAAATACTTTGTGCTGCAGTAGCTCCCTCGTTCAAGAGAATATAGGTGCCATTTGTGATACTGAGGGTATATTTTCCGTCAGAAACTTCTGGTACAATGTCTTCTACTACAATCCAAGGGTTGTTGGCTGGTGTTCCATTTACTGCTGCATCAAAGCTGTCATAGCCCAATGAAGCATCCAGTTTCTTCACCTTAATCTTATAGATATGGTTTCGCTTGATGCGGTAGAGCTGGTTGTCCTTGTCCTGCAAAAGTACGAGGAAACGTTTATGGGTACCGTTCTTGTAAGTAGCCCAGAGAATAACCTTCAGCGGTTTGCTGGCATCATTGCGATTCTCAAAGGTATAGGCGATATTCTCCATCTGTCCCTCAGAACCCTGGTATGTCTTCTGGTCTTTGGTAGGAGTGATATAATCAGGGTTCCATACTGCCATCTCATGGGTGTCAGGGAAGGTGAGGTCTGTCTTGAATGGAGCTATCGTACCGTGTTCCTGACCATCGTAGATAGATACTATCACCTTTTCAATTTCGTTAGCCACCTCGTCTTCCAGTTCAACCTTCACCTTGGCTCTGTCTCTGATGAGATGTATCACAGGCTTGTCGGCTCCACCATTGAGGAAAGCTTTCATCTCCTCCGGCGTGCTTTTCTTGACATATCCCCAATAGACGATTTTTTGAGCCTGGTCTTCTCCTGCGCTTGATTCGAATGAAGTCATGAGCATATTCTCATGCATTCCGATCCATTTAGGAGATTGGGTGATGTCCAACGTAGCATTGGCAACAAAGTGGATTCTTGCGGTAGAATTTGGTATTGTAGCCTTGATGCCTTTCGGATTGCTGCTGCCGTTTTCCAGGATATCCCCTTTAGGCGTTGTTTCAAGCGTAAGATCTTTTGCAAGTCCTAAGAAGAAACCGTCCTTGTCGAAGCAGAAAAGCTGGATGTCTTCTGCCCGGTCAATACCTTCATTACCGTATGTCTGACTTCTGGTTATGGTCTGGTTCTCCTCATAGCTCGGAATACCAACATAAGTGGTAATGGTATATTCGTTTCCTTGTTTTTCCCAAAGCTCAGAAGGACCATTCTCAACCATGTCGTTTGTGCAGGCTGTCAGCATAGCCAACAGTCCTGCAATCATACTCATATAATATTTTAAATGTTTCATAATAGTGCCTCCTTTGTGATGGTTTATTCTTTCTTGTTTTCTAATGCAGTTACCTCTTCAGGTGTAAGGTCGCGGACGCAGCGTACGAATCCCTGACCAGAACCATGTGAATTTGCTGTTACCAGGTTTCCACTCAAAGACCAATATGAATAGCCTCTAAGAACTTCTGTTACGACATCCTGACCAGATTTGTATTGGTAGTTTACAATCACGTTGATTTCCGATTTCGTAGGTAGTCGCCAATTCTCATAACGGGTTCCGTCTGTTCCTACTTCTACATAGTCATCACAGTGCTTGGATGCGTTGACTCCTTCGTCGAAAACTAATACGGTACCGAGCTGAGACGCCAGAGCAAAAGCAGGTGATACAACGTCTTCTGATGACAACTTTGTGGTTGGATTGATGTTGTTTACATGTCCAATCGTATAGTTTCCGTTGGTTTTTGTAATTTGAACCACATACATATTGTTGTTAGATTGGTCTTTTCTGGCTGTACTTAGAGTGGCTTGGTATGCTTTTCTGCTACCAGCATCTTTGTATTCCCAAATATATGTGCCTTTTGTCCACCCCCAAAGAAATCCTTCTTGTACCTCACCATAGGTATAAACCTTTGCCGTGAAGTTATCATCAGATGATGTCTTCTTGATTTCGTGGGTACTTTGATGTTCTTGCCAATCAATCCATCCGTCCAGACTCTTGGTAGAGTACCATCCTGCAATGGCCTGTATGTACTCCAATGGATATTGCTTGATGGTTACCTGTTCTGTCTTCTTGTTTTCTCCTTCACCGCAGGATATGGTAAACTTGATGTATTTTACGGTCAACGGAACAAATTCTTTAGCTTGGATATTGACGATACCCTGGTCTTTCTTCTCAGTATGACCATTGGCGAAATTCAGACTGATTTGTGGATAAGTACTTCCTGGCTCAACCATCTTCTTTGCGCCGTTCTTATCGTAATAATAAACTTCGTCTATTTGGACAGTACAAGCATCGGAAGCATAGAATTGGATTGTCTTGTTATCCACTTTCTCATTTCTCATGATATGGAAGGTAGGGGTAACCAGGAGATAACTATGCTTATCGGCATTGATAACGGTTTCTTCGCCTTCTGTCCATTTCATCACGTCGTATTGGATATCCGCCTGGGTTCCATAGACGATTTCAGTACTGCTGCCACGATTGGTAATGTTGGCATTGACGGTATAGATATGGTTGCGTTTCAACTCTGTTTCGTTGATGTCACGTACTGGTATGCTATAGAAGTTGTCTGTGGTTTCGCCAACGGCTCCTTCTCCTTCAGCATCTTCTGAAATCTTGGTCAGCGGTACTTTCACGATCAACTTAGGCATCTGCTCCGTATTGTCCCATTGGGTAGCATAGCTGTAGGTGGTAATGGTAAAGTTTCCGTTTTCACCCATAGCACTTTCGTAAGCTCCACTCATATTGCCCAAAGTCTTGGCAGAGTTCTCGCCGAAGAATGTGGTAGCAGTATTGTAGTTCTGGAAATTCCAGCTTGGATTGCCAACAGTGTATCCAGGCACATTGATGTTGAGCTTTACCAGAATTTTAGCTGCTGCACGGCAGAGACTGGTTTGGATGGTTTGGCGGGCAGCTGTTGTTACGAGATAATCGGTCGTGCTGCTCATCAGGAAATTCTTGCCAGGATTGGTATTCGTCTGGTATGGTTTCCAGATGTCTGCATCTGTCTGGGTCTTTCCTGCTAATTCGCTCAGAACATTGATGCCTTGCAGTGATTCCTTGGCATTGGCAATGGTAACAACCTGGTAAGTTTCATTTTCTACCAGCTGGTTCTTGTCTTTCCAGTTGCCCTGGTCCAAAGTAGCAGTAGTACCTTGAGTCATGCTTGGCAACGTCTTGCCCAACTTGAGCGTTGCGTCGGCTTTACCAAAGATTTTCACATCGAGTTTATCCAACTTAGCCTCGTTGAGGCTCATGTCGGATGCAACTCTTGTCTTGGCATCAGTCACCTGTGGATAAATGCTGAGGCTCTCTTCCATTCCGATGGTATCGTTGAAGGCATCTTCCCCAGCGCACCCGGATAAGAGTACGCCCATGATGAAGGTCAGCATTGCTTTCCAGGTTCTGTTATATTGATAATTGATCTTCATGATGGTGTCATTTTAAATGTTACTTCACTTGAACAAAACTGATTTCCGTAGAGGTTCCTGGCAATTTTTCTTCGCCTTCACCCACGTTGATGAGTGCTTTGTTGCTTGGAACAATCGTCAAGAAGACATTTGCATGATAGTTGTGTGGATTTGCCATATCAAGAATCTTCTTAGGCACTACATAGAAGCTGATGGTTTCTTTGTTGCCGTTGCCTTCCAAGGTATTCTTGATTTCTCCACTTTCGTCTCCCGCTATCACAAATCCGAAGACTGGATTGTTGCTCTGGAGAATCCATTTCCTGCCACCTGTATAGATGTTTTCGAAGGTAATCTTCGGTCCCCAGGTAGGCTCATTGAATGCTACTTGTATGCCTCCGTCATGGGTTTGGTAATCGCCTTCTACGATGGTATGGATTTCTACCTTATCTACATAGTTGTACTTTCCGCCATCTTCCCAGTCGAGTACGGTAGGGTTGATTTGCAACTTGCCGCCTTCGAGGAAGTATGCATAGACTACCAACTCGTGGTTGCGTGCTGCAGGCTTCATGTTGGAAGGTATCGTGAAGGTGGTACTTTGCTCTGGAGAGTCCTCACTCAGTTTGAAATAAATTCTACCTGTGATAGGTCGGTTGCTCTCTCTGAGATAAGTACGGTGCTGGGATACGAAGTTGGCTCCATCCAGACGCGTCATGTATTCAGCTGCTTTTTCACTGCTTCCTCTGTGGAAAGTTGTAGGGTCTGCAACACTGGTAATGTATCTGTTGGAAACTCCTCCGAGCGTCACCTTTGACTTTACGTAGGTGGTAGTTCCATTATACTGGGTGGAGATGAGTCCAGCAGTCTCGCGGTATGCATAGGTGGTTGCATCAGGGAAGACATAACTGGCTTGTGGTATGATATCCTCGTCCAGTTCTATCTTGGTGATCAATGCCTCTTCTGTTCCTCCATCAGCCTTTCTTGCGAAGAAGAAGTGCAACTTAGAAACGGCTCTTACCAACGGAATGATTACGCTCTTGGCTGCAGCAGCAGTTTCTGTATCTGCCACATGGTCTGCTACAGAGATATGGGTGATGACTCTTGACAGTGGAAGTCCTGTAGCAGGAACTTCTGTCGCCTGAGCTTTACCTTCACCGTTGATGCCGAACTGACTCTTGATGACCATTTCCTTCAACTGCTTGCGAGTCAACATCTTGTTGGCAGTATTATCTGGGAAAATACCCTCGATGCTTTCCGCATTTGCCAGAATGAAAAGGTCGAGATTCTCAAGTTCGTTTCCTCCAGATTTGCGAGGAATTTTCATACTTACTGTCTTTACGGCAGTTTCGCCGTTGACAGGAGTGGTGAGAATTTCTTCTCTATAGCTTACTGCGATGGCATCATCACCTGTAGAGTTGGAATTGAAAGCCCAAACTCTGATGCTGTGGATGCTGCTTTCCGTAGCAGGATTGGCTGGGTTGCTGTCGAAGTCATCAGCTCTACTCATCGCCGCCCTTGACTCGGTAGGAGAGGAAGTCAGAAAACTGAGATTCAAATAGGTCTCGCTGTCGTCATTGGCAGTGCCAGGACCATAATCGTCATAGACGCATGATGTGAAGACGCTGATGGCTAAAAGCGAGAGTAGCAATGCCGTGAGTGCCATCAAGAAGGTCTTGATTCGATTCCTTCTTTCGTATAATTTAATGAAGTCATTCATAGCGTCCTCCTTTCTTTATTGATTATTACCTAATTCTGTATCTTTGATATTGACATTCCAACCATTGACATTCACCTTGGTGATCATGTTGTAATCTCTCTTGTCCGATACGTAGAACATCAGAACGTAATGGTCTTCACGGTCCAGATATTCCTGATCATCCCAATTCTGGTTTACCTTTTCTCCGCAAAGAGCAAGGAACCAAGGGAGAGAATGATTGAATAATTCTATAGGATGATCCTTGTCGCGCAGGTCGGTGATAATGATGCGCTTGTCATCATAATTGTTTTTGTCACCATCCCTTACGACACGTCTGTCATTCTGTCTTTCGAACATACGAGAAGATGAGAGATCGTAAATCAAGGCCTGATCTACAGGTTCTTCATTCACCTCGGTATGTGCACCGTCATAGTTTGCTCTGCGCTCCATGTTGTATGGCAAGTAGGTGATTCTTTCGTTCTTCATTTTCTCTCCTTTGTGATCGAGCCATGCTGCAGAACCTTCGATGCGAACGTCGAAATTCTCAGGTTTGAAATCCGCCTGGTCGTTCTCGTAAGGGAGCAATACGATGCGGTAAGTCTTGGTACACTTCATTAAACTGAGTGTAGAAGTCACTACTGTACCTTCATTTCCTTTTTGGTTCAGCCGCTGGAAGTCCACCTGGGTCTTTGCGGTGTATAAGGCTGCAAACTCCTTGTCGTTCTTGATTTCTTCGCCATTGTCCTTACCCATCCTTTCGGTCAGGTCGTCAATGGTAGAAACGCCCGGTGTAAGAGAAGCAAAACTGAACTCCATCTCGTCATCTTCTGCTCTTGACATCACCTGACGGTCGCGAGCCAGACATACGAAGGTATATTTCCCATCCTTCAGACCCGTAATTTCCATCGTGTGTCCAGTTTCAAACTTTTCTCGGCTTTCGATATAAGAGTCAAAGAATTTGCCGTTTTCATCAAAGGCATAAACGTTGATATTCTTAACTTCAGCGGCGAAAGCGTCAGCTTGTTTCACGTTATATGTATAGTCGAACTGGAGAGCCACTTTACTTATTGCAGGCGGGCAGTCGTCCATGTCTTCCTTGATGCAAGAAGACATTGTGGTTAGTGCTATGGCTGAGAAACATACCAATTTAAACCAGTTGTTGTTGATGAATTTTGCCATATCGTTAAATCTTTATATTGTTAATATTCTTAGAAAAGTTCTCTTGAGTTATCTGGAGTGCCCTGCTTTTAGGGTAGGGCATCGTTGATTTCGTCTTTGGGGTGCTTTACTGGAAGCACTGGGTAATCCCATCTTTCTGTGGGTTGTCCCATCTTTCGGATGGAGGAGGTAGTAGGGGGTGAGTTTTATATCACTGTCTTATGAAGGATTCGTTCTTGATTCTTTGGAGGAAATCTTTCGGAGGCAATGCCCCCGAAAGATTGATGATTGTTACTTCAACTGAATATTAGTAGAGTTAAGTACCCAAGGGTTGATAGCTACTGTTACATTCATGTAGTAGTTAGGCTGGATATCGTCTGGAGTTGGTCCATTAGGAACATCCTTACCTAAGTCGTAGATACCATCCACATTCAAGCGGTAGATGCTGTTGCGGAGAATTGAGTAATAACCTTCACGTACGTAGTAGTTGTCCGTAATGGTGTAGCAGTAGTACATCTTACCTTCACGGTAAACTTCGATGTTGTTGACCTTGCGGAAGTTTGCTAACTTTTCGCCTTCCTCGATCAATTTGCCGTTTGCATCCTTAATATTATTTACCACTTCTGCTGCTGTGAGCTCTCCGAATGGGTTACTTACTTCCTCGTCTGCCATCAAATCTGCGATACGGGTGTAAAGCTTGCCGTCATAGCGATAGAATGTGCCATCTGCGAAGTCTGCATTTGCCTTAGCACTTTCTGTCAATGTGGCCTTGATGCAGAAGTAGATTGATGTTGCATCATCCTTTTCAGTTGTTGTATTCTCAAACATATAGTTCTTAGGAGTACGGGCGTTGGTGGTGAAATTTTCAAGACCTGCAGCCTGATACTTGGTACCGTACTCTGTTGTTGGCTTGTAGTAAGGAGCAGTTTCTGCAATCAGCGCATTGAGTGTCCAGTTGCCTGTTGTGGTCCAATTCTGCACTACGTAAGAGTTGTTGTTCAAGTTTGACAGTGCGTATGTGTCATAAACTACACCTTCCAGATAATCCTCAAAGTTCTTGGTGGTAGTTTCTGGCTTTCTTTCAATCTTGTTTACATCTACGGTAGGAGCATCTACTCTTGCTACAACTCGGTCGAGAGAAATCTGGGTAGCAATGGCAGGGGTAGCCTCGTTCTTATTGTCTGCTGTAAAGGTAACAGTACTGTGATCTGCCTGCTTGTTCTTGTCGTTCTGGTTGAACATCACGAAATGGTTGTTGCTTGCATAGTTTGCACCTCCGACTGTTGATCCTGCAAATGCTGCATTGGCTGCGAGAGGATAGTCCAATTCTGCGTTTGCCAAGAAGTAAACGGTGTATGGTGTGTTCTCTTTCACTTGGGTTACACTCACCTTGATAGGCTTGGTCTCACCAACTGTTGTCTGGGTAGGAGCTGTCTTCCAGTCGCTTGCCGTTACGTTCTTCTTGAAGATTCTTTCTGTACCTTGATAGATATAGATGGTACCAGATGTGATGGTGCTTTCCTCTACTGTTCCGTTCTCTGGGTCAGATTGGGTAGTTCTGGTAGCATCACCAGCAGAACCTTTTACTTGGATAGTCATGTTATAGAAACCATCTACTGTTTCCTGACCAGTGGTAGGAGACATTGTGTCGTCAGTGCTGCAACTGTTGAATGTGAATGCTGCTATCGCTAACATACTCATTGCGAATAGATTTAATTTCTTCATAATCTTTAGTTCTTAAAACGTTAAACAATTATTTTACTTATACATTAATTCTAAAAAAGAAGTTTCGCATATTTTGTAGCAAAAGTTATTTGCTTTTTTTATAAACCTTCTTAAACTTAATTCTCTTTACAATTTATGAGTCATCTTTTACTTATGAAATCCTCTTTTGTTGAATAATCATCTTTTACTATACATTATATATATAGATATTCATCTTTTGATTACATCCTTCTAAGAAGTTCCTGAAGATTGATCTTGGCTTCCTTCAAACCAGTCTTATCTGCTTTTTCGAAGTAGGTCTTGGCAGTCTGATAATCATTCTTCAGAACAGCAAGTGCGCCTTTAGCGTTGTCCACTTCCGGACCATTTCCTGCCTTCTTCAAGTAATTCTCTGCGCTTACCTTATCGCCTCTGTCGATGGCAGTATAGGCTGCGTTGAGATTAGCAAGTTCTTCCTCTGGGAACATCTTTACGGCGATATCAAATACCTCATTGTATTCCTTGCTTCCCTTTTCGTAACTGTTGGCTACTGCATACATCTCTTCGAGGGATAGCTTTTGTGGACGGGTCTTGATGATCTTGCGAGCTTCTTCGAGATTGAAATGTCTTACGTCGTAATTGATTTCATATTCGGTGCGGCGCAAAGGTGGATATACTTGGTTGATAAGATATCTGTGTGCATCTCCTGCCTTGGCTGCAATCGCTCTTTCCATTTCGTCTGGTCCCATGTTGCTGTTGAGGATGTTCAGCACGGTTGCCTTCTGCGGGATGTTGTTCTTGGCTACGTAGTCACGCACTCCCTGCCAGTCTTCTGCAGTAGAGGAGAACTTGAACAGTTTCATTTCCACTGGATAGAGGTTGCGCAGATAGTCATAAACGGCTTTAGTACGGTTCTTAGCCAATTTCTCATTGTTGGCATAGCTGCCGTCTGGGGAGGCGTAACCATGTAGTGTAATCGAAGTGATGTGTACGTCTGCGTCGTTCTTCACCAGGTCGATGGTCTTGCGCATCTTGTCTAATTCTGCTTGATTGTTGCCTAGTTTTGTGTTGATAATTGCTTTATTGATATGAAAATTGAGTTGTGCCGTACCCTTTTCCTGTCGGTTCTTGATAGGTTCTGCCTTAGGTCTCACGTATGCATATTGCAATTTTATTGGTCCTGGCAGGGCTTCACCGATGCGGCTGAACAAACCGTTTTCTACAATAGCTTGGTTACATCCGCAGACATCTTGTCCGACAACGAGTTGTGAGTTGTTCATCCACTCGCGATATGGAGTTGTATAAGCATAATGTATGGTCTGGGCTTCCTTATTGTTACGTCTGGTAACGATAAGTGGATTTTGGGTGGCAGTCTTGTTGTTGCGCTGGTAATAGATGTAGCGTTTGCGTCCCATGATTTCCACCGCAGGCATTTTGAGCGTATCTTGCTGGTTGACGATCATCGGGATGATGACGGTTCCCTTATTGCTTTTCACCTGAAGGTTGTCAAGCTTGAAATCCATATTGACAGCAACGTTATTGCCTGTTTTTTTCACTTCCTTGTTGAGAAGGCTCACTTTTCCACCTACCAATTGCTGTGCTTTGGCAGGCATACAGAGCAGAATGACTGCTGCTGCGAGGCTTAATTTGATGATATGAAATGTTCTCATAATTGAAGTCTTTTACTAAATGATAGAAACAATGTAATGCCTAAATGATAAGAATACTACCTTGCTGATGTCGTTTAGAAGACATACACCAGGTTGATGGCTGCCTTGGTAGGGCCTACGTAGTGGTGGCTCTTGTCACTTTCTACTTTCTCGCCGCATTTCTCACATTCGTATTGGTCATACTTGGAGAAAACGTACCCTAATCCCAACTCTGCTTCCAAGTTCCAGTGCTTGGAGAGTGTCCAGGTGTAGCCGTATGCGATTCCGGCTCCTATCATCCATCCCTCGAAGCGATGTTCTTTCAACTTGGAGAAATCTGTTCCCAGTAACATGAAGTCTGCATCAATATTACCTATATTATACTGTCCACCCAAGGCATGGAAACCAAGGAAGTGCCCCATCATCTTGTTGCAGAACCAATATCGTGCTTCAGGTTGTACGATCCAATGCTTCCACTTCTTATTGTCAGAGAAAGACCAAGGATTATAATTTCCCGACAGATCGAATGTCCATTTCGGTGCAAGGCTGAACTCAACTCCAAGATTGAAGGTGGTTGTTGCATCATACAAGAGGTTGGTCTTGATGGCTGCCTTTTGGGCTATTGCCGAATAGGAAAATCCTATGCAGGCAATCATTGTTATAATCATCTTTTGCTTCATAATCTTATGTTTTATGATTTTGTTCTTAGAATTATTTACTTTTATTATTCTTTTAATAAACTTTGAAGTTCTTAGAAAAGTTACTTTTATGATTTTTGTCTTTTACTTTTTTGTTGATTTTAGAAATCATTACTTTTATCTTTCCTCTAAACTTTGTAAGTTCTTAGAATCGTTAAATGGTAGATTTTTTGTTCTTTCTGGTGGCAAATTTATAATGAATTCTCTTTGGTTGCAAGTTTTTTAGCACTGAAAAATACTGAAAAATGCGATTTTTTCTACATTTACAACTAAAAAACACTGAAATTTACCCCTAAAAACTAAAAAAATCCCCAAAAAGGATACGAATTTCAAAATAAAAGCGTATTTTTGCGAAAAAGATGATGGTTAACTTTTTGATAGAATTATTGTATGAAAGGTCTTAGTAATAGTACGGTGAAAATGATACGATTTATAGAATTGTATCTTTGTCCACAATATTGTGGTGTGATTGATAGAAGAAGAGTGATAGCTTATCTGTTCTTTACACTGATAGAAGCTGTTGTGATTCCTCTGCATTTCTTCTTGTTTCTGATGTTCTGGGAGCCTATGGGCTTTGGGCTTACTTGTGCCCATCTGATAGCTTTCGCTGTCATCCAATGGACCATCTGGAAGCAAAGTTTAAGTTTTGATAATGGTTTGGCTGCCCTGTTTATGATGACTGCAGGTAAACTGTTGGTTGATAGTATCTTCTGTGTGATTTATGGAATAGTCGATGATCATATCACGGTTTTGGGTAATCTCTTCGTGATGATGGTTCTCGGAATTACTGCTCTCAGTCTGATGTTACGTAAAACGGCTTTGGTCGTAGCTCTGGCGATGATTCCTGTATTGGCTTTATATGTCTATACGGAATCTTCTGTTACTTTATGGCTTTCATTGAAGCCTTTACTCGTGGGTATATTGATGTTCGTCTATGTCTATACCTATAATATGAGTAAGGTGACTAAAGGATTGCGCCAACCGCGTGAAATCAATCAGGAAGAGAAGAAGGCATTGGAAATGCTTGCCAATATTCGCGATTTGGATCATGATAAAGCAGAAAGTTTGCTGGAAAGACTTACTCCTGAAATGCGTCAGCGTATTGTGGGGCTTGCCACTGAGCGGTTGAGAAAGGAAGAAAGGGAACTCTTAGCTTGGGATCTGGTATGTGTGGAACTGACCAAAAGCGAAAAGGTTATCTGCAAACTGGTATTGGAAGGAAAGACGCTGAAGGAAATCTGTTCTTTACTCAACAAGTCTGAGTCTAATATCACCAGCCAGCGCTGTCATATTCGCAGAAAACTGAAAATGGGACGTAAGGATGATTTGCGACGTACTTTGGAATTAAAAATTATAGAGGTAAGAGATGCGCTTTAGGCCATCTCTTATCTCTATTACTTTTATGTCAACCGTTCATTGATGTTGATGAACTGTCTTTTAATCTTCCATTCTCAGGAAGGCTTTAGGCAGATAGTCTATGAGATCTCCTGCGATGAGGCTCTCCTTGCCCAAATCTTTTATAGCTAAGTCGCCTGCGAGTCCATGAAGATACATGCCTATTTTACAAGCTTCTGCCTGTCTGTAACCTCGGGCCAATAAGGCTGTGATAATGCCTGTCAAGACATCTCCGCTGCCGGCAGTAGCCATTCCGCTGTTGCCTGTTGAATTGAATTCGATATGCCCGTTTGGCAAACAAAGTGCAGAATAGTGTCCTTTGAGAATGATGTAAGCCTGGAGCCGCTCTGCCAATTCACTGGCTTTCATCAGCCGTTCGTAACTGTTTGCACAGGTGTTACCTACCAGACGGTCTAATTCCTTAGGGTGGGGAGTCATGATGATTCCCTTCGGCAGTTGCTGCATCCACGCTCTATGACTTGCCAGAATATTGATGGCATCTGCATCTACGACGAGTGGACAGGCGGTACGTCGTATTTGTGCAATCAGGGCGATGGCTGTTCCTTCGTTAATACCTAATCCCGGACCGATTCCGACGGCATCAAAGGCGTCTGCATCTGTAGGTTCACTGAAATAAGTCTCTTCGTGATCCAGTTGGAGGACAGCTTCCGGTACGCTGATTTGCATGATGTCGTAATTTCGCTTGGGCGTATGGGTAGTAACTTTTCCTACACCGGCTCTCAGACAGGCTTTGGTTGCCAATATGGCTGCTCCTGTCATTCCATAGCTTCCTGCGATGAGAAGCGCATTGCCCATACTGCCTTTGTGGGCAAAGTCGTTGCGAGGTCTCATCATGTGGCGGATATCGCTTTCTTCCAGGATGGAACATTTGCAGTCGGCATTTTGTATGAACTCATGCGAAAGGCGGATATCCAGTACCTTGAGGCGCCCGATGTACTGCTGCATGTCGGCAAGCATCATGGAAAGCTTTTTCTGCTGGAGTGTCAGGGTAAGGTCTGCATGGATGATGTTGGCGTGGATATTGTAGGTGTTATCTTCGCACATCAGTCCGGACGGGATGTCGATACTTACCACCTTGGCTGCACTCTGGTTGATGTATTTCACCATTGCAGCAAAACCTCCGGCTAAAGGCTTGTTAAGACCGCTGCCAAACATGCCGTCGATGACAACGGTCTTATCTGTGAGCTGCGGCGGATCAAGGTTGACCGTAATTTCTGTAAACTGTCTGATCTGTTTGCATTCTGTGAGTCTCTTTTTATTGGCAGCACAGTCTGCAGAAAGCTTATTATGTACGTTAAACAGATATACAGAAACCGGATAACCATCTTCTGCCAGTAGTCGGGCCACAGCAAGTGCATCACCGCCATTGTTGCCAGAACCGGCAAAGACAACAATGGGAGTACGGCTGGACCATTCTTCCTCAATGCTTCGGGTAATGGCTTTAGCCGCACGCTCCATCAGATTGAGCGATGAGATAGGTTCATGCTCGATGGTATATCTGTCCAATTCATGAATCTGAGTACTTGTAAATATCTTCATATTTCTCCTATTATTGTGGGGGTGTTCTTTTTCTACAAATGCAAAAGTACTAAAAAAAGCCCGATGAAAGCACGAAGTTTCGTATTTTTTTCGTAATTTTGCACAAAATATTATTTTCAAGACTATGGGTATAGTTAAAATCAAGGACAAAACCTTTAAGACTTCCATTCCGGAAGCTGAGATTTTGAAGAAAGTACAGGTCGTGGCAGACCGCATAAACAAGGACTTTGAGGGTAAGAAACCTGTGTTCTTGGCAGTGTTGAATGGCTCGTTTATTTTTGCTGCCGATTTGATGCGCATGATAACGATACCGAGTGAGATTTCGTTTGTGAAATATGCTTCCTATGAGGGCACTTCCTCTACCGGCAGCATGAAGACGCTCATGGGAATCAATCAGGATTTGGCTGGTCGCCATGTCATTATTGTGGAGGATATCGTTGATTCTGGGTTTACCATGGCCCACATGATAGAGGAACTCAAGAAAATGAATCCTGCATCAGTAGAAATCTGCTCTCTCCTCGTGAAACCGGGTAACCTGAAGGTTAATCTCGATATCAATTATGCAGTGATGGAAATCCCTAACGATTTTATCGTGGGATATGGTCTGGATTATGATCAGGAAGGCAGAAACCTCCGTGATATCTATACGATAGTGGAGTAAGATTGTGGAAGAATAACAACATATAATTTTATATACATAATAAAGAAGATGAAAAATATCGTAATTTTCGGTGCTCCAGGTGCTGGTAAAGGTACTCAGAGCGACAAGATGATCGAGAAATATGGTCTCGGTCACATTTCTACTGGTGATGTACTCCGTAATGAAATCAAGAACGGTACAGAACTTGGTAAGACTGCTAAGGGTTATATCGACAATGGTCAGTTGATTCCAGACGAGTTGATGATCGACATCCTCGCAAGCGTATATGATAGCTTTGGTAAAGAGCATAAGGGTGTGATTTTTGATGGTTTCCCACGTACCACTCCACAGGCTGAGGCTTTGAAGAAGATGTTGGCTGAGCGTGGTCATAAGATTGCTGCCATGATTGAGTTGGCTGTTCCTGAGGATGAGCTGATGGCTCGTTTGATCAACCGTGGTAAGGAAAGCGGTCGCTCTGATGATAACGAGGAGACTATCAAGAAGCGTCTCAATGTATATCATACACAGACTGCTCCTCTCATCGATTGGTATGAGAAGGAAGGTATTCATCATCACATCGAGGGTCTCGGTACTGTAGATGAGATCTTCGCTCGTGTTTGCAATGTGATTGACAACCTCTAATTAGTATTTAGTATAATGTTAAGTGTTAAATGTTAAATGTTAAGTTGGGCGTGCGCCTTTCGGGGCGAACTTAGCCTGATGTTGACATGGAATATTCCTTTCGGGATAATTTAACACTTAACATTTAACATTTAAAATTACAATATAAAAATGGCTGAATCCAATTTCGTAGATTATGTAAAAATCAATTGCCGCTCTGGTAAGGGTGGTAAAGGCTCCATGCACCTGCGCCACGTGAAGTACCAACCGAATGGTGGTCCTGATGGTGGTGATGGCGGACGTGGAGGAAGCATTTATCTTCGCGGCAACCACAACTACTGGACGTTGCTGCACCTCAAATATCAACGTCACTTCTTTGCTGAGCATGGTGGTAATGGTGGACGTGATAAATGTCATGGCACTGACGGTAAGGACATCTATATTGACGTACCTTGTGGTACGGTGGTTTACAATGCTGAGACTGGCAAGTACGTTTGTGATGTAACTTATGATGGGCAAGAAGTGCTTCTGCTCAAGGGTGGTCGTGGCGGACTTGGTAATTTCCAGTTCCGTACTTCTACCAATCAGGCGCCACGTTATGCTCAACCAGGAGAACCTATGCAGGAAATGACCATCATCATGGAGTTGAAACTTCTGGCTGATGTGGGTCTTGTTGGTTTTCCTAATGCGGGAAAGTCAACTCTTCTCTCTGCTGTGTCAAGTGCTCGTCCTAAAATAGCCAACTATCCATTTACTACGCTCGAACCATCATTAGGTATCGTGGATTATCGCGATCACCAGAGTTTTGTCATGGCTGATATTCCTGGCATCATCGAGGGTGCGAGCGAAGGAAAGGGACTCGGTTTGCGATTCCTCCGCCATATTGAGCGCAACTCTCTCTTGCTCTTTATGGTACCAGGGGATACGGACGATATCAAGAAAGAATATGAGGTGCTGCTGGGTGAGTTGAAGAATTTTAATCCGGAGATGCTCGACAAGCATCGTGTACTTGCCATCACCAAGTGCGACCTTCTTGACGAGGAACTCATAGAGATGCTCAAGGAAACGCTTCCTACCGACCTGCCTGTAGTTTTCATATCTTCAGTGACAGGACAGGGTATTCAGGAACTCAAGGATATCCTGTGGAAAGAGTTGAACTCAGAGAGCAATAAACTCCAGGAGATTACTGCAGAAGATACGTTAGTTCATCGTGATAAGGATATGTCTCGCTTCCAGCAGGAATTGGCTGATGAAGGTGAGGATATCGTTGAATATATCGATGAGGATGATATCGAGGACGTAGAAGACCTGGATGATTTTGAATACGAGTAAAATGATAAAGGAATATCATATAGCCTCTGATGTCATGGCTTTTTCTACCACTCGTCAGGGTGGGGTGAGCCAGGGCAACTATGGTGAATTTAATATCAACGAGTTTTGCGGCGATAATCCAGAATGCGTGGAGGCTAACCGCAAGGCTTTGGCTCATGAACTGGGTGTTGAGGAAAATCGTATTCTCATGCCACATCAGGTTCATGGCGTGGAGGTAAGACAGATTGAAAGTGAGTTTCTTTCAATGCCTGAAAATATCCGTAAAATGGTGTTGGAGGGAGTTGATGCTATTATGACCGATCAGAAAAATGTCTGTATCGGCGTTTCTACGGCTGATTGCATTCCTGTACTTCTCTATGATGAGGAGCATCATGCCGTGGCTGCCATTCATGCCGGTTGGAGAGGAACCTTGGCTCGCATCGTACATAAGACCATGCAAGAGATGGCTTTTGCCTACAAGACAGAGCCTAAACATCTCAAGGCTGTGATAGGTCCTGGCATCTCTATGGAGAATTTTGAAGTGGGAAATGAGGTTTACGAGGCTTTCGAACAAGCTGCTTTCCCAATGGAAAAAATAGCAGCGCAGTATCCGAATGCTGCTTTCAAGGCCAATCCTGAGGAACGTGAGCGCATGGCAGCCGAGGGAAATATTGACCAACCTTTGAAATGGCACATCAATCTGCCACTTTGCAATAAGGAGATTCTTACCCATTGCGGTGTTCTGGAGGAAAATATCCATGATTGCGGCATTTGTACATTTGCTCATTCTGATGAATATTTTTCAGCCCGCAAACTTGGAACTGATAGCGGACGAATTTATACAGCTATTATGCTGAAATAATGATAAAAAAACATCCACGAAGCGCATTTCGGTACGTTCGTGGATGTTTTTTTATATTCTATAGATTACTTTTTCTGCGACTTGCGGTTGGCGCGTTGTTGGCGATATTTAGCTTTCTGACGAGCAGAGCCACTGCCGTGGGCGCCGGTAATGTACTTTTTCTTTTTGGCCTTAGTCTTCACCTTACCGTCGTCGTCCTTTTTAGGACCACCACCGCTTCTGAAGACCATGCCGCCCATGATTATATCGTCTATATCATTCATGTCGTTTTTATATTGAAGGGGGGATGAATTCTTCACTCTTCACTCTTCGTTCTTCACTCAATTAATGGTGGAACAAGCGAACATGTGTGAACGCCATGGCGATACCATATTTGTCACATGTCTCAATAACATTGTCGTCACGGATAGAACCACCAGCCTGTGCGATATATTCTACGCCACTCTTGTGAGCACGCTCGATGTTGTCACCGAATGGGAAGAAGGCATCACTACCCAGGCAAACACCTGTGTTCTGTGCAATCCATGCTTTTTTCTCCTCACGTGTCAAAGGCTCTGGCTTCTCTGTGAAGAACTGCTCCCAAACACCATCCTGAAGAACGTCTTCCCATTCGTCTGAGATATATACGTTGATGGTATTGTCACGGTCTGCACGGCGGATCTTCTCCTTGAAAGGCAGGTTCATGACTTTAGGGCACTGGCGCAACCACCATTCATCAGCCTTGTTACCAGCCAGACGAGTACAGTGGATACGGCTCTGCTGACCGGCACCGATACCGATAGCCTGTCCGTCCTTCACATAGCATACAGAGTTACTCTGTGTATATTTCAATGTGATGAGTGCTATGATGAGGTCACGCTTAGCATCTGCAGGGAAATTCTTGTTTTGTGTAGGAATATCCTCGAAGAGTGCTGGATCATCGAGCTTCACCTCGTTGCGTCCCTGCTCGAAGGTAACACCGAATACCTGCTTGTGCTCGATAGGAGCTGGCACGTAGTCAGGATCAATCTGGATGACGCAGTAGGTACCCTTGCGCTTCTCCTTCAACACCTTGATGGCCTCAGGAGTATAACCAGGAGCAATCACGCCATCGCTGACTTCTCTCTTGATGAGGAGAGCTGTAGCCTCGTCACAAACATCGCTCAATGCTACGAAGTCACCATAAGAACACATACGGTCGGCACCACGTGCACGAACGTATGCGCAAGCCAATGGAGACAACTCGAAGTTGACATCATCGCAGAAGTAGATCTTCTTCAAAGTGTCGCTGAGAGGAAGTCCCACTGCTGCTCCGGCAGGAGATACGTGCTTGAAACTTGCTGCAGCTGGAAGACCAGTGGCAGCCTTGAGCTCCTTGACCAATTGCCAAGAATTGAAGGCATCGAGGAAGTTGATATAGCCAGGACGGCCATTCACTACTTCGATAGGCAGTTCGCTTCCATCCTCCATATAGATTCTGGAAGGTTTCTGATTCGGATTACATCCGTACTTGAGTGCTAATTCTTTCATTGCAAACATGTATTTATTAAGAATTTGCTGCAAAGTTACAAAAAATATCGCATTTTTGTAGCATCGAATCAAACTTTTTTGTACTTTTGCAGGCAATTAGGTAACGATAGAGAAAAAGTAGAGAATACGTTAGTAAAAAGATAAAGAGAATTGCAAATTTCATGATGTTATGAAAAATGACTTAGTACTTCTCACCCATGAGGTAGAGAAGAAAATTGGTAAGAAGATTCATGTAGGTTCTGATTTTGAAAAATTAGCTTCTATCTTCTCTGTGAAACATCATCTCAAGGTGAGTGCACAGGGACTGCACAAGGTGTGGGGATATGTGAGTGGTAAGGAAAAACCTACCCATGAAACGCTCAATAAACTGGCACTTTTCGTAGGGTATCAAAGTTGGGATGATTTTCATGAGGCTCTTCATGGTGAAGATGATGGAAATCTGAGCTATGATACGGATGAAGATCATGAACTGAAGCCTGATTCTTCGGATGATATTGATTGATAGACAATTGTCTTGTGAAAAAACAAAAAAGGAGATTCCGCAAATGATTTGCAAGAAATCTCCTTTTTATTTTTACTTGGATAGTAATCAAGTGAATTACTCTGCGTTCTTGGCAATAGTCTTCTTCTCAGCGATACGAGCCTTCTTACCTGTGAGCTTACGCAAGTAATACAACTTAGCGCGACGTACCTTACCGTGCTTGTTCACCTCGATAGAATCGATAGCTGGTGACTCGATAGGGAAGATACGCTCAACACCTACTGTACCAGACATCTTACGAACAGTGAAACGCTTCTTGTCACCATGACCAGAGATCTTGATAACAACACCACGATAGAGCTGGATACGCTCCTTAGTACCCTCGACGATTTTGTAAGCGACTGTGATAGTATCACCTGCCTTGAACTCAGGGAACTTCTTGCCGGTTGCAAATGCTTCTTCAGCAACTTTAATCAAATCCATTTTTTGTATAGAATTAAAAATTGTTTATCGTTCCTGCGCAACATGGTCGGGCAACTCTTCTGCCCAGACAACAGCGGTTACGCCGAAAAGCGGGTGCAAAGTTACGCTTTTTTCTTCTATCTCGCAAATTTTCAACCATTTTTCTTAGTTTTTTCCACAAATATTCGTATCTTTGTGTCATCATGTTTTAAATTTAGTAAGTATGAAGAAAAAAAATAGTGGTAAATGTTTGCTGGCAGCAGCTGCTATGTTGCTGATGGTCAGTCCTTCTGCTGCTCAAAAATACAAGGTGGCAAAGGTGGAACGTACTCGCATTCTCATCGATCAGCGATGGGATGCTAAACCTGATGCTGAGGCTGCCCAGTTTATTGCTCCTTATAAAAATAAGGTGGATAGTATTATGGGGCCTGTTGTGGGTAGTATTGCCCACGATATGACTCGTCATCGCCCTGAAAGCGAACTCAGTAATCTGCTTTGTGATATCTTAGTTTGGGGTGGCAAGCAGTTTAATGAGCAGCCTGTCTTCTCGGTGTATAACATGGGTGGCATCCGTAGTAACCTCGCTAAGGGTAAGATTACTGTGGGTGATGTCAATGATATGGCTCCGTTTGAAAACAAAATCTGCTTTTTGACGCTTACGGGTGATAAGGTCACCGAACTCTTCCAGCAGATAGCTCATCGTGGGGGAGAAGGTTTGAGTCATGCTGTCCGCCTTATTATTACAAAGGATGGCAAATTGAAGGAGGCTACTATCAACGGTCAGCCTGTTGACCCTTCTAAGTCTTATCGCATTGCTACGCTCGATTACCTGGCTGAAGGTAACGACCAGTTAGTGGCTTTCAAGAGCGGTACGGATGTTCTTTCACCTAAGCAGAAAGAAAATAACGTGCGCTATATTATCATGGATTATTTCCGTGAGATGCAGAAGCAAGGAAAGTGCGTGGAGTCTAAGATAGAAGGACGATGCATAGTTGAGTAATGAGAAAAATAAAAGTAGAAATGATGAAGCATACATTATTATATATAGGGATGGCTCTTGCATTTTTTGCAATGCAGCCAGATGCAGCTCTGGCCAAAACGAAAAAGCCGGCTAAAGTGGAGAAACAACTGGTGGTGCTCCATACCAACGATACGCATTCCTGTGTGATGCCTATCAATCCCAATCTCGCTGATACTGCGATGGCAAATCGTGGCGGTTTTCTCCGTCGTGTCGCTATGATTCAGGAGGAACGTAAGGCGAATCCTGACTTGCTGCTTTTCGATAGCGGTGACTTTTCGCAAGGTTCTCCTTATTATTCGCTCTTCAAGGGTGATGTGGAAGTCGGTCTGATGAACGAGATGAAATATGATGCGGCTACGATAGGTAATCATGAGTTTGATTTCGGTATCGACAACATGGTGCGTATCTTTAAGATGGCGAAGTTCCCAATCGTTTGTAGTAACTACGATTTTACGGGCACCCCTCTTGCTGACATTGTGAAACCCTATACCATCATCTATCGTAAAGGCGTGAAGATTGGCGTCTTCGGTCTCAGTCCTGAATTGAAAGGTTTAGTAACTGAAGCCAACTATGGTCCTATAAAATATGAAGACCCGATAGCTAAGGCTAATGAGATGGTGAATATTCTGAAAAAGCAGGAGAAGTGCGATGTCGTCATCTGCATCTCTCATTTGGGTTGGGATATTGATGGTATTGATGATACTGAAATGGTGTCTGGTACCCGCGATATTGACCTTGTGCTGGGTGGTCATAGCCATACCTATTTTAAGCAGTTGCAGTATCGGAAGGACCTTGATGGTAGGGAAGTACCTGTTGACCAGAATGGTAAAAGTGCCATTTGGGTAGGCAAGATGATATTGAAGTTAGTTAAGAATTCCTCTAAAAAATAGGAACTAAAAAATGCCATAAACGTATTACTTTGTCCACCTCCTGAATCAGAGGTTTATTAAGTCGTACTTTTATGGCATTTTTTCTTTTTCTATATTGTGGATTTGCCTAATTTCTATTTATGTGGATTTATTCAAAATAGAATGTCAGTGCAATCATTTTGCTATGGGCTTCCTTGGCTGCCAAAGTATATGGTAGCATACTTTTATCTTTCACGTTCTTTACATGATCTTTATCGTATATATTCATGAGTCCATACATGAATTTTAATTCAGGTCGCAGTTTGAAGAATGGGAGATAAAAGTCGCAACCAAGTCCAAGTTCGAGAAAAATATCTGTTTTCTTTAATTGGATGTAGTCGCTTTTATTACCGCTGAGGTTCATCATCGGATTGATACCAGCCATGATATAAGGGCGATGATTGTTGAATCTTGGAGCAGAGAAGATGATGTCGAAGGCAGAGGAGATGTATGCCGTCTTCAGTTCTTGTTTTTTATCTTCCTGTTTTACGTTTCCGTCTTCATTGTCGTCTTGCATGATATTGTGGAAGGTAAGGTGTCTTGTTCCAAAATACATGGCAGGAGCTATTCTAAATTGGAAATGGGTGCTCAATCTAAATTCTCCTAATACTCCGACCGTAAAACCAGGATCCCATCTGTCTTGATCGATGGTAACGTTGGAGTTGACTTCCGCTCCATTCTCATCTGTATAGGTGACAGGTCCGGCGTTGATGAATTCCAGGTCTTGTAGGTGAGTACCCACCATCACTCCAAAATGAAATGGGCGCAGGTCTGTATAAGGACGATTCTCTACCGTCCTTTCCTGGGCTAATGCTATTGTGGCAATAAGCCCCATCATGATGCTAAGTATTATTCTTCTCATATACTTTTATAACGTTATTCTTTTCATCTTATTGTGTATAAGTTTATTTCGACTACGTATAAATTACAAAAAAAGTAGTACCTAATTGTAGGTAGTATGAAAAATATTTCCTATCTTTGCATCATTAATTGTTGGTATCCCCAACATGGCAGGCGAAAATCGCCTGTTGCATATTGTGCTTAAAAACATTATTAACATTATAAAACATTATTATTATGGCTTACGTAATTGGTGACGATTGTATCGCATGCGGTACATGTATTGACGAGTGTCCATCAGGTGCAATTTCTGAGGGCGAGAAGTATTCAATCAACGCAGATCTCTGCACAGAGTGCGGTACTTGTGCTGATGTTTGTCCTAACGAGGCAATCAGTCTTCCTTAATTTTTAAGGATGATACTTTAGTTACATAAAACTTGAGAGCGGCTCTATGAGTCGCTCTTTTTTTTATCCTCTCATTGTTCTCACACCTGCAATAGTTAGAGGATAGTTTATTCTATTTTCGATCAAATCTAATGATAAAAATCATTCTTTTTGGTGATGAAAATATCCCATTTTTAATGTTGCGTTTTATAAGGGTCTAATGATGCGCATCGTTAGGGTACGATGAATCGCATCAGTTTTTCTTGCTGATTTTCCCAGGCGCAAAAGTGCTCTTCCTTAGGCACTTTATAAACTTGGTGACATATGAACCGGAATATGTATTTTTGCAGAAAAAGTAATAGTTGAGCGTAAATTATAAGAGAAATATTTGGCAAATTGCTTTTTAAGTCGTACTTTTGTAGGCAAGTATCAATTAGAAATATCATATGAATATAACGTCGATAACTTTCAATAATTTCCGTTGCTTCGGAGAATATCACTTGCAGTTCAAACCAGCAGTAAACTTACTGTTTGGCGTGAATGGTTGTGGTAAGACTTCTATCCTGCGTGGTCTAAAGATAGCAATGAGCTCATTTTTCTCAGGTTTTTCCGATAGTAACACTCGTTTTATTGGAATCTCTAATGATGACTTTATGAGCGAGGTGCGTGATGGGGTAGAGTCTTTAGAACGACAAGTGAACATATCCTACGATTTAGCAGAGTTTAAAAATATGATTCTGAGCCGAACTGGCAAGAAAAATCGTACTGCAATTTCTGGTATCAAGCCTTTGCGTGATTATACTCATTCGTTATATCATGATCTTTCAACAGAAGATGATGGGAGTATAGCCCTACCACTTTTCGCTGCTTTCTCAACAGAAGACATTCACAGTAGTCGCAAGTTAGATCGTTCTATCTTCTGTAAATATTACCAACCTCGTTCGTTCGGTTATTACGAATGTTTGCAGGGGGATGGATTCTTTGATTATTGGATGTATCGATTGCTCATCCTGCAAGAAGGACAGAAGTCGCTTAACGAAATAGAAGTTGTGCTATGCGCAATAAGGGAAGCTTTGGGTGATAGGGGCTGTAATATTATCAGAAATGTGTCAATACGTCCATTGCAGAAAGCAGTCTATTTCCATTTTATCGATGGCAGAGAAATTGACTCACGAAATTTGAGTGATGGTTACAAGAGACTTGTGAATATTGTGACGGACTTGTCTGTACGTTGCTATATTCTGAATGGCAAGAAATACGGAATGGAGTGTTGTCATGAGACGCAGGGAGTTGTACTGATAGACGAAGTGGATTTGCATCTGCATCCGGAATTGCAGTCGGTAGTCTTGCAATCTCTTCATCGAGCTTTTCCTAAAATTCAGTTCATAGTTTCTTCTCATGCTCCAATGGTGTTGTCGAGTGTGGAGACTAATGATGATAATGAAGTGGTTCATTTGCAATATCAGAATGGTAATTATACTGCTGAGTCAATTGTGACTTATGGTATGGATGCCTCTACGATTTTAGAGACATATATGGGCAAACGCTCCCGTCTATTATCCTTTTAATGGCATTGTCGTTTATTTTCTTAAGAAGAAATTGGCGATGCTGAGCAAGAATGGAGCGTAAGATTTTTTTGTATTTCAACAGTTTTCCATCAAAAAATAAATTATAGTGTTGCGGAATTAAGGTAAAATATTAATAGATGAAGAAGATTCAGTTTTTCTTTTTACTCTTCTTGCTTTTGATGACAGGAAGTTGTTCAGACCAACGTGTACAAATGGCATGGTTGGCAGAAATGAATAGTCTGATGGAGAAGAATCCGCAGGCAGTGTATGACAGTTTGAGCAATCATCGCCAGGACATGTCACAATGTGGCGAAAAAGTAGAAATGCGTTATCGCATGTTGGAAGCAAAGGCTTTGAATAAGCTTTTCAAGCCTATGCCTTCAGACTCCTTGTTTCAAGAAGTCGTAGATTATTATGATAGCAAAGGTACCCCTAATGAGAAGATGGAGGCTCATTATCTCTTGGGATGTATCTATCGTGATATGAAAGAGGCACCCAAGGCAATGCAATGTTATCAGGATGCGGTGGAGTGTGTAGATACTTTGAGCAAAGATTGTGATTTCAATTCTCTTTACAGAATTTATGGGCAGATGGCTGATGTCTTTATGGATCAGAATTTGTTTCAAGAAGCGCAGATCGCGCAGCATAAGTACAGAACTTATGCATTAAAGGCAAAAGATACTTTAAATTATATAATAGGTAGTGAAAGATTCATACCAATTTATAGGGCAATGGGTGATACTGCAAAGGCGATAGCTCAGACCAAACTTTGTGCTCGTTTATATGAAAAATACCATTATCATCAAAAGGCTATAGCTGTATGCGTAACCTTGATAGAATTATATTTGGATAGGCTTCAATATCAAGAAGCTCATCATTTAATGCAGAAATTTGAATCAAAATCAGGGCTGTTTGATAAGCATGGTAATATTGCTACCCCTCGTGAATATTATTATTACTATAAAGGTAAGTATTTTCTGGGTACTCAACAATTGGATTCTGCTGAATTCTATTTTAGAAAATTGGGTCGTTTTGGTTATTCGTATGAAGCCAGTAGAGGGTTAATGGATGTATATGTAAAACGTCACAATACTGACTCTATTACTAAATATACCATATTGGCGGGAGTTGGAATGGACAGTGTCCTGGAGACAAACCTAACTAACGCTTTGGAACAGTCTTCTTCTATGTATAATTATAGTAACTTACAACGGGAGTCTGTTGTCAATCTTGAAAGGGCTAATCGAGAAGAGAAAAAAGTATTGTTGCTTGGCAGTTTCTTATTAGTTCTGTTTGGTGTGCTCCTTTGGCTTTATAAAAAATATAAGAAGAATGAACGCAAAAAAAAGCAAGATTTGGAGATTCATCAAAAGGAAATAGATAAATGGAATGATAATTTTTTGCAGGTTTGTCAAAAAATAGAGGTGTATAAAAATGAATTGGAAACTTTGCAAAAGGACAAAAAAATATTAGCAGATCAGATGCAACAGCAAATAGAGGCTTTGCAAGATGAAATCACCGAATATAAGAAAATGCGAGTCAGAATGGAGCCTTCAGAAAATATCGCAACTTTAGATGAAGAAGATATTTATAAAAGATTTAGGGAACTTACTTCGGGGAAGATGAATACCCCACCTCCAACTGAAGAAGAATGGCAAGAACTTTCTCTTGTTGTAAGTAAGTATTTTCCTTTTATATATAATAAAATGTGTAATTGTGAGAAGTTGAGTCGACTGGAAATGCGAGTTTGCATACTCACACGATTGCGTTTTACAAATAAGGAGATGACAATTTTGCTGAATTCTTCAGCATCAAGTATTTCCAATATTCGGCAAAAGGTAAATGAGCGCTTGTTTGGTGGAAAGAGTTCTAAAACCTTGTTTGATAATATGGTAAACCTATAAAGTGAAAAAGTGGTGAAAAGTATTGTAACTGCTTGATTATTAATAAGTATCACCCCCCATTTGCCCTATAAGTGAAAACTAAGTGAATAGAATTGTGTCGAAATGTTTGTTGTGTTTGATATTTCTTCATACTTTTGCAGCGAAAATTTTAATATGAATGTCTATGAAGAAATTTAAACAACTATTGTGTATCGCTTTATTCTTTGCTTCACTGTCTGTGCAGGCAAGTAGTAAAGTTGTAATGAATTATAAAGGTGGAAAAAATTATACTCCAAACTCACGTGTACCAGTCGCTCCTATTTATGTAAATCAAGACGATCATACATTCATCTTCAGTTCAAATCTTGCAGGTGAAATTATAGAGGTGATGGGAAGTGACGGACTCCTATATACATCTATGATAGGAGAAAATGATAAGGTGATTGTTCCTAACAGTATCACTGGTGAAGTGGAACTCCGTCTCAATAGAGGTGATTTGGTCTATTCTGCAATTGTAGAATTGTAATCACAACCATAACTAAAAACCAATGCAGATGAAAAGTAAACGTATTTTGGTAACAGGGGGAGCCGGCTTTGTCGGCTCCAACCTTTGCGAACGTCTCTTGCGGGAAGGACATTCCGTGATATGTGCAGACAATCTCTATACAGGTAGTTTGGACAATGTTAAGGAATTTCTGTCCCAAGAGAACTTTGAGTTCCGCCAGATGGATATTTTGGATAAGGCAGAGGTGGAGAAGTTGAAAGATCTGTTGATCGATGAGATTTACCAATTGGCTTGTCCTGCTTCTCCTGTGCATTACCAAAAGAATGCCATTTATACAACTCGGGTTTGTGTAGAGGGTACTATCAATATGTTAGAGTTGGCACGTCATTTCAATTGTCCGATACTTTTTTCCTCTACGAGTGAGGTTTATGGAGACCCATTAGTGCATCCCCAGCGTGAGGATTATTATGGTAATGTGAATCCCAACGGTATCCGTTCCTGCTATGATGAGGGCAAGCGTTGTGCCGAGAGTCTCTGCATGGATTACCATCGTCAATATGGTGTGAAAGTAAAGATTATCCGCATCTTCAATACGTATGGTCCAAGGATGGCGGTGGGTGATGGCAGGGTCGTTTCTAATTTTATTGTCCAAGCCTTGAAGAACGAGCCAATGACCATCTATGGCGATGGTAACCAGACACGTTCCTTCATGTATATTGATGATTTACTGGAAGGGATGGTGAGGATGATGGCAACAAGTGAAGATGTGACTGGGCCTGTTAACATCGGCAATCCTAATGAGACAAAGATAAAATTGCTGGCTGCTGAAGTATTTGAGGCAACAAAATCCAGATCTGTATTTAATTATTTGGACTTGCCAAGTGATGACCCTAAAGTAAGATGCCCGGACATTACCCTTGCACAAGAACTTTTTGATTTTGGGATGCCAAAGGTGAATTTGAAAGTAGGTTTGAGTCTTACTGTTGGCTATTTTATTAATAAGTTAAACAATTTGAAAATATGACAGAATATATAACCCCTGAACTTGTTCTAAGAAATCTGGCCAATCTTCCACAGTTGGTCTTTGAGGTGACAGATGCTTGCAATCTCAAATGCAAATATTGTGCCTATGGTGAGTTCTATGATGATTTTGATGAGCGAGAGAACAAGGTTTTGCCAGAGACATGGGCCATTCGTGTCATTGATTATCTCAACCAACTCTGGAATTCAGAATGGAATACTTCTGCAAAAAGTTATATGTACATATCTTTTTATGGTGGCGAGCCTTTGTTGAATTTCCAGTTCATTAGGCATATCGTGGAATATGTAAATCAACTTGATTGTCCAAGAAGAAAATTCCTGTTTTCTATGACCACCAATGCTATTTTGTTGCATCGTTATATGGATTATCTGGTAGAGAATGATTTCCATCTTTTAATCAGTCTTGATGGAAATGAGCGAAATGACAGCTATCGTGTGGATCATCAAGGAAAAGAGAGTTTTGATAGGGTGGTACGTAATGTAGATCTTTTGCGTGAAAAATATCCAGATTTTTTTGAGAAAAACGTGAATTTCAATTCGGTACTCCATAATCGTAGTACAGTAGAGGAAGTGCATCGTTTCTTCAAAAAAAGGTATGGTAAAATGCCTACCATCAGTGAACTTAATGATTCTGGAATCCGCCCAGATAAGGTAGAGAAGTTTAGACAAACATATAGGAATATGGAAGAAAGTTTGCATCAGTCAGAGCACTATGAGGAGATAGAAGAAGATATGCGCATAGGGACAAGCAGCTACAAGAGTTGCGCTTTATTCCTTCATCAATATAGTGGTTATTATTTCTCTGACTATACGGATTTACTGTATGATAAGAAAAAGTTGAGGTATATTCCTTCAGGAACCTGTCTTCCTTTTGCCAAGAAAATGTTTGTTACGGTCAATGGAAAGATTCTTCCTTGCGAGAGAATCAGCCATCATTTCGCATTGGGGTATGTTTCGGACTCTGCCATGACAATAGATACTAAGGACATTGCCAGAAAGTATAATGATTATTACCAGAAACTTGAGTCTCAATGCTCTCTTTGCAAGAATAGGTCTTCGTGTATTCAATGTCTCTTTTATCTAAAAGATATAGAGTCCCATCCGATATGTCATGGTTTTATGAGTGAGTCGGCATTTGAAAAATATCGACAGGCTCAGTTGGATTATTTAAGGTCGCATCCTTGGGTATATAGAGAGATTATGGAAAGAGTAATTACAGTATAAATAAGCATTTATTATTTACAACTAAAAAGTTTAAGTTATGAAAGTAAAACGATTTAAGTTGAATGCACTCTCTAAAGAGAGTCTTCGTCAAAAAGAGATGAGTGCCATTATTGGTGGAAAAGATTGTAGCTGTTCTTGTTACTATGCAGATCAGGGAGGAGCCTCTGTTGATGCCAACAACATGGCGAATTACAACTATGGTTATCATTCCTCCAGTGGCTGTAATCAATATTCCTACAGTGATGAGATGGGATACAATTATTGGCCGGAGGCAGTACATGCATAATGTCAATAAAAACATTCGGGGTAACCTTTTCCTGCTTTTCCTACTGGTATTGTGCCGTGTGTGTGTTGCACAGCAAAAGCAGGGAAAGGTTCTCCGTCCAATTCCACAGGAAATTGGAAAGGTTACGATTCTTGGCAATGCCAGTCTGGAAGTGACCTATGCTTTCAATGCAACGGATTTGACTGATGAGCAAACATATATAGACTTGCAGGTTTTGCGAGCAGGTCGTTCTGTGAGCAAATATTACAGTCGTTTCTTGGAGTTGGATGACTCGCTTTGTAGTAATTTCAAAAGAAAGAATTCTAGTGCCTCAAGTATTCCTGGGCTCTTTTGTCAACAAGGTCGCAACAGTAACTATTGGAGTGAATATCAGTTTACAGAAATATTCTCTCAGAATGGAACTCGAACCTATTATGTCCGCATGCCCTTTGCTATGCAACGATATAATTGCTATTACATGGAGCCTATAGAGCAGCAACGCTGGCAGTTGGACAACGATACTTGTCGGATTCTTGGTTATCGCTGCCAGAAGGCTCATTGCTTTTGTCGTGGACGTGAGTTCGAGGCATGGTTTGCCTCAGATATCCCAACAAGTCAAGGCCCATGGAACTTTGGAGGGCTTCCAGGTCTTATTCTTCGTCTCAATGATGAAGAGCGGCTTTACAGTTGGGAGGCGGTGAAAATACGTAGCGGTCAATTTCCTGTTGCCAAGCGCAACTTCAAAGGCTACCGACATGATACACGTGAGCATGTGCTACGATTGCAAGTTGCCATCAACTGTGATTTTTTGAAAGTTGGTGGTGCTCGTGACCGCAAGACAGGTCAGTTGAGGTCACAACCTCACCCATACGAACCTCTTGAAAAGGAATAGTAAAGAATTGTAAGGCTGAGTTATAGTGAAAATAAATTATTAACGATTAACAATTTGAATTATGAAAATCAAACGATTTTAGTTGAATGCACTCTCTAAAGAGAGTCTTCGTCAAAAAGAGATGAGTGCTATTGTTGGTCGTCCTCTTGTACATAAAGCAAAAAAAGAATATATGAAATCAATTATACCTATAATCCTTTGTCTGGTATTTTTTCTGAGTAAAGGTTGGGTATTGGAGGCCCAGCCTAAGGCTGCGTATTGCCCTATTCCTAACAGATCGGTAGGTAAAATAAAAGTAATCGATAGTACAATGGTAAAGATCTGGTATGCTTTCAATGCTGATAATATTAATGACGAAAATACCTATATAGACAAGCAATGTCTGGATATAGGTAAAAAAGTCATGAAATATTATAGCGATATCCTTTCAAAGGAGGATAATCTACTGTTAGCTTGGAAAAAAAAAGCACCCCAAGACTCAGGGAATTCCACGTAATATAGTAAAAGGAGGCAAAAAACGTGAAACGTGGAGCGAATACCAGTATTCTGAGCTATTTATCTATAAAAATAAAATGGAGGTATATGCCACCATGCCCCAATGGCTGGAAAGATATAATTCCTTTTATACCGAAGATTATCCTCTTCAAAAATGGAAGATTGATACGAAAACTCAGAAAGTCTTGGGGTACGTATGCCAAAGGGCTACGACTAATTGGAGGGGGCGTATCTTTGAGGCATGGTTCGCTCCGAGCATCCCCTTGAAAGCTGGTCCATGGAAGTTTGGTGGTTTGCCTGGGCTTATCCTTAAGCTTCGTGACATGGATGGCTTGTATCGATTCGAGGCCGTCCAGATATCTCGGCATCCCAGCCCAATATTTAAATATGACTACAAGGGTTTCTTGTCTTCAACACGTGCAAAAGTTTGGAAACAACACAAAAGCTTTAATGAGAATTGGTGGAAGGCTGCCAATTACCATAAGGCGACGATAGATTCTCAAGGTAATATGGTGCAAGGCGCAGCCGTTTCTATATTTACACCTTATTCACCCATAGAAAAAGAATGATTTATGATGCGAGCAGCGATAGTAACAATATTATTGATGGCGATATGGCAAGATGGTTTGCAGGCTCAAACCGTCATCGGTGGCTCTGTGCTCAATGCACAGGGTAAGCCCATCGAGGCTTATGTTTCCGTAACTGATAAGAAAACGGGCAGCATCCTTGCCTACTCTGACGTTGACAACAAGGGTAATTATAAGTTGTCTTTTGAGACGGATGCGGACTCTGTGGTGGTTACGGCTTCCGGTCTGACAATCGGCAATCATCCTAAGACTGTTCCTAATTGTTCTCAGCAGATTTCCTTCCGTCCCAAGGAAGAAATCCTCCAGCTTCAAGAGGTGATGGTCAAGGCAAAGAAGATTCGCCAGGATGGTGACACGCTGAGCTATAACGTCGCCTCCTATAGTCAGCAGGGTGACCGGGTGATAGCTGATGTTTTGAAACGCATGCCAGGCATAGAGGTTAGTGGAGATGGTGGTATCAAATTCAACGGTAAGGGCATTTCTAAGTTCTATGTGGAGGGCATGGACTTGCTGCAGGGCCGTTACGGCATCGCCACCAACAATGTCAATGCCCAGGATGTCGCTTCCGTGCAGGTTCTTCAGAACCATCAGCCAGTAAAGGCATTGAGAGGAAAAATGCTGACGGATGACGTTGCTATGAACCTTAAACTAAAAAGCTCCTCTAAAGGAACTTTGGGAGTAAATGCCATGGTTGGTGGAGGAATAGAAGGAGAAAATAAAGGCATTTGGACGGCAGAACTTGTTGGTATGTACTTCAATAAGAAAAGACAGGACATCACGTTGTACAAAGGAAATAATACCGGGGACGACGTATCGCAGGAACTGAGGATGCATTATTCTGATATCAACAGCGTTTTTCTGTATCCTTATTGTCCTATGGGAGCTCTGTTGCCAAATGGGTCCGGACTTCCTCAAAAGAGAACCTTCGATAATTCATCGCACGTCTTAACCTTGAATCATTTGGAGAAATTGGGTGAGGATAATGAGATAGGTCTGAATGTTGCCTATTACAGCGATTGTGTCCGTCGTGACGGAAATAGTATGAGTAATCTTTTTGTTAACGATAACCAGCGGTTGTTGACGCAAGAGTCATTGTATAGCAAGACGAAGACCGATAATCTGAATATACAACTGAGGTATAACAGGAATGCCTCCAGCAATTTCATTGCAGATGTCTTGAAACTTGACTTGGGATGGATTTCTGATAAGGTGGATGGAACGCTCGGTTCGGAACGTACAGGTCAATATCCTGTGAGATATGGAGAAGAAGTGACTCATCAGTACTTCGACCATCCACAGTTGTCCGTCAGCAATACGTTAAACATCATCCGCAACTTCGGAAAGCATACGTTCGATCTGCATTTTTCTGCTGGCTACTCCCAGCGACCTAATACCCTTGAAGTCAGTATCGACTCTTTGGAGGAGGAAAAGACTTCCTATTATGTGCAGGATATCGTATCGCGCCATATTGCTGGTAATTTTCATACACAATACAGTCTGCATCTGGGTGACTTTACCTTGGACTATGGGCTTCTTGCTGATGCAAGTCTCCACGGAATCAAGACTACGCTTGATGGTTTTGGGGATGGTGGTGACTCTAATCGCAACAACCTTTGGTATAATACTTATGAGGTCGCTCTACGTCAGAACTATAAGTTTGAGAGAGCAGGGTGGAGAGTGCTGTTAGGATGCCCGCTGAGCCTTTATTCACAGACGCTTGACGACCGGATTCGTAGAAACCGAAATGATTACGTTCACCTGTTGGTCAATCCGATGATGTCAGTTGGTTATGAGTGGATGGACTGGAGTGGAAATCTGCGTGCTGGCTATACTAAAAACATAGGGAGTCCTGATGGTATTTATCAGGGTTACATGATGGGCAACTATCGCTCCTTTCAGCGCAGTTACTTAGAGCGTCTGTCAGAAACGGAGCGTACAGATATCTCTGTCAGTCTGGGTTATCGCAATGCCATAAGTGCCACATTCCTTCGCATCAACGGCTCGTATGGTTATAAGCGTGACAACCAAACCTATGGAACTTACTATCAGGGTGGAACCAGTATTGTACAGATAGTGGACAGGCATTCGCAGTCTAAAACCTATAGCATCGGGGCTAATGGAAGCAAGGGGTTCGACTGGTTGCAGACCACGATTAGTCTTTTTGCCAATTATAGGTATATGACCAGCGAACGGCTTATGGGAAATGATGTATATCCGTTTTGCTCACGTTTCACCAGCGTAGGACTTGGTGGAAGCATTGTACCTTTCCCGTGGCTTGATTTTGTCTGGAACAGTGGCTATTCGTGGAGCTTTAGCGAGACGAAAGCAGAAGTCAATGCATATGGTAAAAATGTGCGCTCAGCTACGCAGCGAGTCAAAATGAATACCCATATAGGGAAGAAACTGACCATGACGGCTTCGTTAGAGGATAATTACAATAGTCTGACTGCAGTCAATCGACATGCCTGGTTTGGAGATGTGGCTGTCAAGTTGAAATGCAAGCGTACAGACCTGGAACTGCAACTCAACAACCTGCTGAACCAGCAAAGTTACACAAGCGTGAATTATAGTGGACTTGACATCTATTCTTATACCTCTAAACTACGCTCACGCAATGTTTTGGTAACCGTCAGGTTCAAATTACTCTAATCAATAGGAGTTAAAATAAAAAAATAAACAATATGAATGAAGAAAAAACGTGGTTTTTATTGAAACCCCATATCTATGTGAGTGATAAAGATAAGAGTATGTTGCTCTATGATACATTATCTGGTACGAGTTTGCAGATAGTGGACAAAGATGTCATCTCTATGGTTCGTAACCTATATGCTGATGACAATCTTGGTTCCATAGAGACCACTCGGGATCTCCTTGATACTCCATCCATGAAGAGTTTCCTTGATAATGTTGTTCAGCAGGGCATGGGCGAACTGGTCGTTTTGAAGAGTAAGCCCGTGGCTCTTTTTCCAATTCTATCTCTCAATTCAGACATAGACAAGTTGCAAAATAAAGATAATATCGATTTTCTGTTGGCCAAGGATATCAGCAAAAATTTGTTGGAGTTGACCATTATGCTGAACGATATCTGTGAGCTGGAATGTGGAGGATGTATGGAGTATAGCAGGCAGTTTATCTGTTGTGGCAAAGGAAAAGGTATTCACTCTATAGATAAGGAGATGCTATCAGGTTTGTTTGCCCAACTTGCTCATTTTCCTTCTTGCACCATCAACATCATTGGAGGTGATATCTATCGTTATGAATCTCTCGAGTTGCTGGGTGATATAGGTGTCAATGGAATAAACTCAATCAATGTTTACACCCATTATCTCAATTATAGAGTGAACCCTTATATAGATAAATATCAGGTTCACCTAATGGTCAATTATCCTGTGAATGAAGCACGATTGGAAGAAGTCGTCTCTCAGGTTCGAGGTAGAAGTGTATGCTATCATCTCATAGTTGAGGATGACTTCCAGTTCCAAGAATTAGAACGGCTGATGCTTCATTTAGGGGTGGAAGATTTTGAAGTACATCCCTTTTACAATGGCAGTAACGCTTCGTTCTTTGAGAACAATGTTTACCTTGTGGAAGAGGATATCCTTGAGCGTCCTATATCTATGCGGGAGATTTTCCGTAATCAAAAAATGAACGCTAATTTCTTTGGCAGCCTTTATGTTCTGCCAGACGGAACAGTGAAGGCAAGTTTGAATGAGAAGGTCGTGGGCAATCTAAGAAACGATAGTGTCTTAGATATCATATATAATGAAATGATGGAGAATACTGCATGGAGAAAGGTTCGTTCTGGCAGACCTTGTAATGCTTGTGTCTATCAGTACCTATGTCCTCCACCTTCAAACTATGAAAGAATGATGGGAAAATCCAACCTATGCCACGTAACAAAGTAACTCTCTTTATTTATGAATAAAATGAAAGAAAAACTTGTCAATTACCTCTCATTTCAAGTATCTCAATTGGAGGATTGTGGGCTCTATCATGGAAAATTAGGAGTAATTTTGTCCTTATTCTGTCATGGTAAGGTTCGTGGCGACAGGCGTTTATGTGACTTTGCTACCGATATGTTCCAGTCTCCAACTCATGGATACCATGAAGGAGATGTTGGCTTAGAGAATGGGTTGGCAGGTTTGGGCTTGGGTATCACCCTTCTGTATGAGGCAGGAATGTTTCATGATGATCTGAACGAGTTGCTTGAGGAAGTGGACATGAAAATAATGGCTATAGATCCAAGACGCATGACCGACCACACCTTCAGAAGTGGTGCTTGTGGAATCCTTTACTATATACGGAGAAGACTTTCTCTTGACCAGGAATGTGTGACTTTGCATAAGGAATTCATTAGGGAGTTGGAAGAGAATATCCGTAGGGACGCCTCATTGTCAGCTAAGTGTGAGTCTTTTATTTCAAGCCTTGAAATGCCAGAATGGAGCATTGAGGAATATCTGGGTCATGATGCAGGGCTTGATAATGGAAGTTCATTCTTTTTAATTCAAGATTACTATGATAAAATATTTTCTCATCAATAATGCAAGTCGTGCAGCGGCCTATGGCATAGGTACGTTCATCAAGTCTATAATACCTTGCTTGCGCTCCTCATTTTCTGATATGGAGCTATGCCTTCTTGATTTCGATTCAGAAGTAAGGGAGTTCGAGACATACCAAGAGGATGGGGTCTGGCATTATCGTATCCCAGCCGCACGTTGTGGTAGTAATTCAATGGATTTTTATCGTAGCGTTCTTTTTCTTTTGGAACCTTATTTGGAAAAGGATTCTTATGTTATATTCCACTTCAATTATACTCAGCATTTTCCCCTGATGCGACTTATTAAAGCAAAATATCCAGAAAGTCGAATCATATATACAGTTCACTACCAAAATTGGTGTTTTTCCCTAAAAGGCAATCTCACTAAGTTCAGAAAAATCGTTTCTGGTAGGGATTCTGAAGATAAACTGTGTGAAAAAATTAAAAGTGACTTTTTGGAGGAAAAGTGCCTCTATTCTCTCTGTGATGATGTGCTGGTCCTCTGTCAGTTTACCTATGATTTGCTAAAAAAAGACTATGGGGTATCTGAGAGAAAACTGCATCTGGTTCGTAATGGCATGCCGCCTGCGGTTGTTCGAAGTGCAGAACGTGAAGGTTTGGCAGAAAAGAATGTTCTGTTTGTTGGTAGACTTGACGACATCAAAGGTATAGATTATACCATCAAGGCTTTCAAAATTGTCTGCGAACGGCATACGGACGCTCACCTGACACTGGTCGGTGATGGTAACTTCAACTATTTTCTTGCCTTATGTGACGGAATATGGGATAGGGTAACCTTTACTGGTAAACTTCCCAGAGAAAAGTTAGAGCATTTTTTTCAACATGCCACCATCGGTGTACAAGCATCTTTCCATGAGCAATGCAGTTACTCTGCAATGGAGATGATGGCGCATGGCATTCCGCTTGTAGCCACGGATTCTACCGGCCTTGCCGAGATGATGTCCTTTACTCCTTGGAACATGGTACACATAGAGGAAGAAAACTTTCTGGAGGAAAGTTTTATTACTCAGTTATCTGATAGGATGGATGCTCTGCTTTCCAATCCGCGCCTAAGGGAAAAATCGTCAGAAAAACTCCTGGAACTTTTTTATAAGCGTTACTGCGTGGACCAGATGGGCAAGGCTCTTGAGGGGGTAAATGTGTTACAGAACAATCAAGCCTTTCGGCTTTCTGAGGAATTCTTACCTTATATCGACGAAGAAATGATTAGAATTTTGACTGATTGTCCCGTAATTGACCTCGACAACATCGGGCTTACTGGTATCGGTTGCTACTTGTACTGGAGGCTTGGTGAAATCGGAAAAGAAAAAACAACTTCTGAACTGTCATTGGCTGAAAAGTTACGTGCTGGTCTAAGCGTGTGTGTTGATTTGATAGAGAAGTTCATTTCAGTTCACAAGCATGAGTCCTTCCCACAGACTTTTGATTCTAAAACTTTCTGTTGGTTGTTGGAAAAGATGCAAGATGTTGATTGTAGCAGTGAGACGGCATTTCGTATTAGGAGATGGCTTCAATCTCAGAAAATCAATTTTAAGGCTGGGAAAATAAGCGTATTGGAAATAGAAAAAATGGCAATGGATATATACAATGCCAATTTTTAAAATAAGAACATTTATAAAAAGACAATAATGATGAAAGAGCTTACAATATGGATTACTTATCATGATGATAGACAAATCCAAGAGTACGATTTGCACGAGAATGATACATATCGACTGTTCAAGGGCAATAATCAGAAAGTTGAGGGAGAAAACATCAATCATCTCAACAGTTTCTATTCCGAATTGGTTACTCTTTACTGGGTATGGAAGAACGAGATTCGTAGTAAGTCTGTTGGCTTCTGTCATTACCGTCGTAAGTTTACCGATGTTGTGGATGTTGTTCCTGGAACCTGTCAGGTGATGAAAGTTATGTATTTGGGGCAGTCAATTGTGCAACAATACAAAACTTTTCACAATTATCAGGACCTATATGACGTCATGGAGATTTTGGATGAGAGTTATGGTGCAGGAAACCGTTATACCAATTATCTTCAAACTTCTCACATGTTTGTACCATATTGTTGCTTCATCATGTGCTATGAGGATTTTGAGAAATTATGCGATTTCCTTTTCCCCATCCTCCTTGCCTATGACAGAAAAAACGACCTGTGCCAAGAACCATCAAAATATCGGCATAAAGCAGAAAGAGATTTCCGGTATGATAACGTAGATTACCAGCAGCGTGCCATCGCGTTTCTGGCAGAGAGACTTATCAGTGCTTATTTGGTACTCAATATGAATATGGTAAGTGTACAATGCTATAGTAATCAGAAGCAAGATGAGAACTAATCATTTCCCTCATTATGCGCAGCATGACGCATCTGACTGTGGCCCGACATGCCTTCGTATGATAGCCAAGTATTACGGCAAGGAATACTCTGCCGAGATGTTGCGCCGCCATTGCTATATCTCCAGAGAGGGTGTCTCCATGCTGGGTATCAGCGATGCTGCTGAGTTTGTCGGTTTCCGTACTTTAGGAGTTCTCGTTACCTTTGAACAACTGGCAGAAGAGGCTTTACTGCCTTGTATTTTGCATTGGAACCTGAACCATTTTGTAGTTTGTTATAGAATAACCAAGGGTAAGAAGGGAAAATATAATATATACATCTCAGATCCTGCATCCCAGCGTCTATGCTATACCAAGGACGAGTTTCTTAGGTGCTGGGCGAGCAATTGGCAGGGAAGGGAGTCCAGGGGAACAGCTTTGTTGTTGGAGCCTGGAATAGATTTCGGAAAAATAGCTGATGAGGTCAGCGTTGACAAGCGTGGACTTTCCTCTTTCCTTTCTTATTTCCTACCTTATAAGGGGCAACTTTCCCAGCTCTTGCTCTGTATGTTGACTGGAAGTCTGATACAGTTGCTATTCCCTTTTTTGACGCAGGCTATGGTGGACTGGGGAATAGGTGAGCGGAGTCTTGATATCATAACTCTGGTGCTCTTAGCTCAGTTGGTCTTGTTCCTTGCACAGCTGTGTGTCGGTTTTATTCGAGGCTGGTTGCTCCTGCATATTAATTCAAGAATAGATATCTCGCTCATTTCAGACTTCTTGGCCAAGCTGATGAGTATGCCCTTGCATTTTTTCGAAACCAAGCGAACTGGCGACATTATGCAGCGTATAGGTGACCATGCCCGCATCAAAAATCTATTGATGGGTGACTCTATCGGTATTCTCTTCTCCTTATTTAATTTTATTCTCTTTGGTGGCATTCTGGCCTACTATAGCCTTGGCATCCTCGCCATATTTTTGTCGGGTAATATTTGTTATGTGCTTTGGATACTCTTCTTCCTGAAATACAGACGTGAGCTGGATATCAAACGTTTCAACCAGGCTGCTACGGAGCAAAGCAAGGTTATACAACTCATCCAGGGTATGCAAGACATCAAACTTAATAATTGTGAGCGTCAGAAACGCTGGGAATGGGAACGAATTCAGGTAAAGCTGTTCAAAATCAGCGTCAGGGGACTAACCATTGGGCAGATACAGCAGGCAGGTACTTTCTTCTTTGTTCAGGCAACTAATATACTGATTTCGTTTGTTGCAGCTAAATCTGTTGTTGATGGAGGTATGACTTTGGGCATGATGATGTCGTTGACTTATATCATTGGACAATTATCTGCACCTGTCAATGACTTTGTTAATTTTATCCGCTCGTTACAGGATGCCAACATTAGCCTCGAACGTCTGAATGAGATACATGCACAAGAAGACGAAAATTGTGAGGCTGGTGACAAGTTAGAGAAATTGCCGATAGACCGTGATATTCTAATTGAACAAGTTAGCTTCAGCTATGACGGATCACAGCGAAATAGAGCATTGGATGGTATTAAGTTAGTCATTCCTGCACGGAAAGTGACGGCGATAGTTGGGGAAAGCGGTAGTGGCAAGACCACCTTGATCAAACTCATTCAGGGCTTTTATCAGCCCGATGAAGGTGTTATCCAGATAGGAGGAGTGTGTCTAAATTCCATCAATCCCCATCTTTGGAGGAGCAAGACGGGTAGCGTCATGCAGGATAGCTTTGTATTCTCGGATACGATTGCTGGCAATATTGCATTGAACGATGACGTGGCTGATGTTGGTAAATTGCTCCATAGTGCTAAAATGGCGAATGTGGATGAGTTTGTGTCAAAACTTCCGTTGGGCTACAATACTAAGATAGGTATGGAAGGCATGGGACTCAGTCAGGGACAGCGCCAGAGATTACTCATAGCTCGGGCAATATATAAGGATCCTGAGTATATATTCTTGGATGAAGCGACCAATTCACTCGATACAACCAATGAACGGCTCATTATGGGACGTCTCCGGGATTTCTATAGAGGAAAAACGGTTTTGGTGGCAGCTCATAGGTTGAGTACTGTGAAAGATGCGGATCAAATCGTAGTGATGAAAAAAGGGCATGTAGTTGAGATTGGTACTCATCTGGAACTTATTGAAAAAAGAGGTGAATATTACCAACTTGTAAGAAATCAACTGGAATTAGATACATGAAGAAAGAAATGATAAAGAAGTGTGAAGATGTCGGTTCGTCAATAGAGAACGAGTCGTATAGTACAGAAGTGCAGGAGTTAATGGGAAAAATACCTCCTGTCATCCTCCGTTTGGGGATTACCTTCATATTTATACTGATTGTCGTCTCTTTATTTCTATGCAGTATAACAAAAGTGCCATTGACTACGACATTTTCTCTTAAACTGAGTAACGTCAATGTCTTGAAAGAGGTAAAGACGGAGCGGTCAGGATATATTGTGGGAAATGTGCCAGCTAAGAGGATAGTACATAGAGGAGACACTTTGCTACTTTTAGTGGACAGGTATGGAGTGGTGGGTGACACAATATGCATACGTACTCCAATCAGTGGCATTGCTTATGCTTGCATTCCCTTTACAAGAGAGGATTTTGTGGAAAAGGGTGCGTCTCTTTTTTTTATAGTAGATTCTATAAAAAACAAAATAGAGGGTATAGGGTGTATCAATATTGAGCAGAAGCACTTGATGGGTGAAATTATGAAGGTCGAGACCCACCTCAATGGACAGACATTGCAGGGAAAGGTTGTCTCTATCGCCAGATATGTAAATCCTCTTAATGATACTTATGCTGTAAAATTAGAGTTTGATTATCCTAAGGAAATGGAGACAGAGCTCGTCTGGAATAGTCATGCTGAGGGCAAGGTTACATTCAAAGGGCAAACTGTCATGAAAAATCTTTTTCCTTTGCTAAGAATGATTAAAAATGAAACAAGATGAAATATGACTTTCTAATCGTTGGCTCCGGTTTATTCGGTGCCACTTTTGCCTACCTTGCTCGACAAGCAGGGAAGAGTTGCCTTGTTATTGACAAGCGCAGCCATATCGGAGGAAATGTGTATTGTGAGAATATTGAGGGTATCAATGTTCACAAATATGGTCCTCATATCTTCCATACTAAAAGTAGGGAAGTATGGGATTTCGTGAACCAATTCGTGGATTTCAACCGCTTCACTCTGAATACGATTGCCAACTTCAGGGGCGAACTTTACAACCTGCCTTTCAACATGAACACCTTTCATCAGATGTGGGGCGTGAATACACCTGTTGAAGCAATGGAGATAATTCGTAACCAACGGTTCGATGGGGAGGTCACCAATTTGGAGGAGCAAGCAATTTCTCTTGTAGGAAAGGATATCTTCGAGAAACTTGTCAAGGGATATACGGAGAAGCAATGGGGACGTGATTGCAAGGATTTGCCTTCCTTCATTATCCGCCGTCTTCCTGTTCGCCTGACCTATGATAATAATTATTTCAATGACTCTTATCAGGGAATTCCTATTGGTGGATATAATAAACTGATAGATTCTTTGCTGGAAGGTTGTGAGTTGAGGACAGACTGTGATTTCTTTGAAAGTGGATTGAGTAAGGAATGGAGAAATTTTGCCAATCAACTGGTTTATACTGGAAAGATTGATGATTTCTATGATTGTTGCTTTGGGGCGTTGGAATATCGCTCCTTACGCTTTGAGACCGAAATACTGGATATGTCGAATTATCAAGGTGTAGCCTTAATGAACTTCACGGATAGAGAAACTCCCTTTACTCGTATCATCGAACATAAGCATTTTGAGATGTTTGGAGATGAGGTTTATGCCCGCTCTAAGACGGTCATTACCCGAGAATATCCAATGGCATATATCACAAATCAAGGAGAGCCTTATTATCCTGTCAACGATGAACGAAACTCGATAATTTACGCTAAGTATCAAAAAATGGCATCTACCGAGAAGAATGTAATCTTTGGTGGGAGGCTCGCTGATTATACATATTATAATATGGATCAAGTGATAGAGAGGGCTATGTTGGTTTTTCGACTTTTTCAGGTATAAAAAAAGGATGAACTGCATCTCAGTTCATCCTTTTTTATATTGTATGTTTTATTTTTATTCAGCAGCTTTCAGACCCTTCTCCATGGCATCCTTAGCATACTTGTTGTCTGGTTCCAATTTCAAGAGTTTCTCCCAATATGGCTTAGCGAGATTAAAGTCCTGCTTGTCATAGTTGTAGATGAAGCCCATGTATTGATAAGCCTGCTTCAAGTAGCCGATTTCGTCTGCATCACACTGCTTAGCCTCAAGTTCTGTAATTACTTCCTGGTAAGCAGGAATCGCTTTGTCGTCCATCTCGTTCTGGAAAGCAGTATTACCCTCCTGTAACTTAGCAAATGCCTTCAGTGTAGGATACTTCTCTGCCAATTTAGCATACACGTCGATAGCCTTGCCGATATTCTCAACCTTCTTAGCAGCATCCTTGTTTTCTGCAGCTTTCTTAGCCTTGTTGATATAAATCTCAGCAAGCTTCATGAAGTCTGTTGGAGCTGCATCAGGATTCTTGTCCATGTATTGCTGGTTGTACTCCAATGCCTTGTCCTCATCACCCATTTCCTTGTATGCCTCAGAGATATACAATAATGGTTTTGGATCTTCAGCCTTCATCTCCAATGCCTTCTGGTACTGAGCGATAGCCTCGTTGTATTGCTTGTTACCAGCCAATGCCAAACCATAGTAGCTGATGATGCTTGAATTCTTCTTGATAGAGTCGGTATTCATAACGATGTTTGAGTGCTCAAGAGCTACATCATACTTTCTCAAATCAACAGCAGCGCGCATAGCCAAAACCTGCATAGCTGCATCCTTAGGGAATTTCTGAATACCAGCCTGGCAGAGGTTCAAACTTTCCTCTTTCTTATCGAGGATATATGCTGTGAATGCATACTCATAGTAGAGGTACTCTTCCAATGTAGATGGCTTTGCCTTTGAGAAATAGTCGTATGCCTTCTCGTAGTTACCTGCGCTGAAGAAATTGTGACCAGCTTCTGCCTCGATAGGGTAGTCTGGGTTGATTTCTCTCAGTTTGTTCAAAGCTTCTGCACTGGCAGCAGGGTCGATCTTACGATATACGTTAGAATAGCTAATGTATCCCTGAGGATTCTTTGGATCCATTGTCATACACTGGTTGTACCAGGTAGCAGCTTCACCACCGTTATCCTGCATAGCGTAGATATCACCCTTCAAGATATATGCATCACCATAGTTCTTGAATTTTGCAATGACTGCGTCAGCAACCAAGTTAGCCTTATCATAGTCCTTGTGCATTGCGAGGATATTACCCAATGCGATCAATGCCTTAGGATCTTTCTTGAACTCTTTCTGATACTCTTTGATCTCCTTTTCAAATTCTTTAGTAGCAGAGTTACCAGACTTCAATGTTTTCTCGATAGGCTTCAGCATGTCCTTGTAATTAACCTCCTGAGCCATTGCTGGAGCTGATAATCCCATTATCAGTGCTCCTGCTATTAAATATTTAATTGCTTTCATAATTCTAAACTTTAATTCTGTTCTTATTTTATGTAGTTGACGTTTGCCTGTCGCTTTCGTTTATTCAATCTTATTTATTTTAACGCCTCTACACGATTTTTAGTTTTTTATATTTACTTTCTTATAGGTGATATCTCCTCTATAAGGCAGTAATCCTGTTTTGAATACTATGAGTTGTCCACGAGGGTTGGTTATATAATTGGCGAAGCTCCATGGCAAAGCCTTATGAGGATCGACAACTATAGCATATAGTGTTCTAACGAATGGATATCTTCCATCGAGCAAGTATGCCTGATAAGGTTGCCAACTGTTGCTTGGTGTGGCTTTATCCTTTACAGAAACTCGCATTACATGAATATTCTTTTTGAATGTGGTATTTGTAGAATCTCTTCTGTCGTTTAACCAGTTAGATCCAATAACACCGATTGCATTTGGATTTTTATCAACAAAATCAATGACCTGCTTACTGGTTTGAGCAGCCATGATTTTAGCACCAAATTTTTCTCCATGGAGAACAGAGTCAACAACATAGTTGGTAGTAGCAGAACGAGTATTATCGAAAACTACTTCTATGTCTCCTCTCTTAGAACCAGGGACTACGTCACTCCATTTATTAGCCTTACCTGTCAATATGCGCTTAATATCATTTACGGTAATACAAGTATCATTATTGTTCTTGTTTACAATAAATGCTAAACCATCATAACCGATAGGGAAGACGGAAGGAATAACATTACTTTTAGATTTGAGATAAGCGATTTCACTATCTTTCAGCGCTCTTGTAGTGAACAAGAGAGTGGTTTTGAAATCCTTTATCATTTGGAGTCCTGTAACCTCATCAGAATAGAGGGGTTTAAGGTGAGCCTTAGGATATTCAAACTCAAACTGGCTTCTTTCTTCTTCGATGATAGGACTTAAACTTTCGTCAGCTACAAACTGGATTGTACCTGAAGTTGGTGTATCTGTTCTGCCATCTTTGGCTTTCTTCTGGCCACAAGAGCCGAAGAAAGCCAAAGACAACATAATAGTTAATCCTATAAAAATATAAGATGTTTTTTTCATATTCAAATTTACTGCAAATATATTACTGCAATCTAAATACAACAGGTACGGTATATTTTACACGTACAGCAGAACCGTTCTGCTTACCAGGTTTCCATCTAGGCATTGCCCTAACAACTCGCTGAGCCTCACGGTCGAGTGAAGGGTCAACAGAACGCATAACCTTCACATCTGTGATAGAACCGTCTCTTTCAACGACGAAACCAACGATAACACGACCCTGTACGCCGTTTTCCTGAGCTACAACTGGGTATTTGATGTTGCTGCTGAGGAAGGACATCAAGGCGCCCTGACCACCAGGGAATGAAGGCATCTCCTCTACAACGTCGAAGACCTTGTTAGAAACTTCAGGCTTTGGTGCTGGTGGTGGAGGTGGTGGAGTAGCGACTGCGATATCACTTCTCACAGCCTCGATGTTACGGTCTTTAACACCTTCCTCGTCCTTTGTACCGACAGCTACCTTAGCGTCGAGTTGATCCATCTGCTTAACCTGGTTTTCCTCTTTTACGAGTTCATCCTTCTTGATGACAGGTGCAGTAAACTTCTGAGTTTCGCGAGCCACAGGTATCTCCTTCTTAGGTTCAATCTTTGGCTTCACTGGCTCCTTCTTCTTTTCTTCCTTCTTAGCCTGCTGCTGGAGTTTAGCCAACTCCATAGCTTCCATATATGCCTGCTGTTCTTCGGCCTGTTTCTGTTCGATGACTTTCCAAGCCAAGAATCCACCCACGAGAGCTGCAGCAATGACCAAGATCAGAAGAGCCTTGATGTTTCGACCAGAAGTACCCTTACGGAGCTGGTATGCACCATACTCCTTGTTCTTTCCGGCGAAAACCATATCGACCCATTTAGGATCGTAAAGATCAATTTTTGCCATTTCTTTCTTGTTTTAATTGTTAGTATTCATCTTACATCTTCACGCCTTTTGACTTGAGAAGTTTCTCATCGTCTGGGCTAATTTTGTCGATGACATACGTACCAATGTTCAAAATCTGCATTTCATCGAGTGCGTCAACCATATTCTTGTACGAAGCATTGTCAGAAGGCTTGATGACGATAGTCAGGGTTGGGATCTTACCATCCTTCAGGTTACCTGCCTTCAAGTCACTCAATTTCTTCTGATAGATGCTGTCAGGATATTGTTTTGGATTCTTAGAACGCTCCATGTTTAACTCCTTAACAGCGAGTGCGATTCTCTCTACTGGACGTGTACCGTTCTCTGTAGCATGCTCTCTCAAGACCTTACGGATTCCATTGGTGCCCCATGTTGTCTCCTTGATCCATGTTGGATCATCGTACTTAGGGATACCTGCACCATAGTAAATCTTGTTGTCGGCAGTTACATAGAGTGTCACTGTCTCAGAAGCTTTAGCCTCATTCTTGTTCTCGTCGTTCTGGTTCTCATCATTACTTGGCATTGTCAGCTCCATAGTCTGAGGTTTGCTCAAAGATGTACACAGCATGAAGAACGTGATAAGAAGCATGAGCATATCCACCATAGGCGTAAAGTCTACGCGGACATTCATTTTCTTTTGTTTGCTTTCTTTCTTTGCCATTTATTCGTCCCCCTGTTGTTTTAACTGTGTAATCATATAGTAATGACTCTCGTCCATATCCTGGAGTTCGTTCATCACTCTCTTAACTGTCTTGTATGGTGTAGAAGCATCTGCCTTGAGGGCAATCTTGATTTCTTCGTTTACTGTACGAGCTGCTTGTACCCACTGCTGGAACTCACTCATACCACCATTGATACTGTCGAGAGGAATACCTTTCTTCTGGAGATACTCAGGACGCTTAGAAGCGTTCAATGAGAGGTATGTCTTTAAGTCGCCCATTGGAACACCGAATGTACCCTCACTCTTGAATGTCTCTTGCATCTTTGCAGTCAATTCAACACCGAAGTTGCTTGTCATTGAACTCAAAGTACTTCCCAGTTGATCAGTATTGTCAATACTCATAAATACTTGGCCTTCGCCGGTAGGTCTACCAGCAGCGTCCTTTTCAGGACTTACCAAGATGGTCAGAACGCCGTTCTCAGGCACCTTAATCTCAGACACAGATCCTGGAGTATTTACCTTGACAGGCTCATTCTTTACGAAAGTAGAGGTGAGCATGAAGAAGGTAAGCAACAGGG
>ERZ1026776.122-NODE-122-length-59522-cov-79.688146_pt1 | contig 59522 bp, 47 predicted proteins | sample MGYA00380125_ERZ1026776 | MGnify/ENA primary metagenome ERZ1026776 (study PRJEB33269, sample SAMEA4719761) | human gut metagenome | biome: human-associated habitat; feature: organic feature; material: feces | place: Cameroon | collected 2013-10 ...
GCTCCAGGATGGAACGCATCTTCTCCTTGCTATCCACAAACCACTCGCCGCTTACTATCTGTCCGGCATGAATCTTCGGATGCTGGTTGTCGGGCAGTTCATTGATGGCAAGTGCCTTCTCTACATACTCCTTTGGAGTGTTGAAGGTGGCTGGCATGCCGAGAATCTGACCGAACTCGCACTCGTCACCGCAATAGGCATCGTGATATACGCAGTTGGTGGCTACCACTACCTCTGTTACATTGAGGTTGATGTCGGCACCTCCGGCTACACCTGAGGAGATGACGAGGTCGGGATGATAATTGTCTATCATCTCTACGGCACCGATGGCACTGTTCACCTTACCGATGCCGCACTGCTGCATCACCACTTCGTTGGCACCAATCTTTCCGATGACGAAGTCCTTATGATTCTTTCGCTCTGTCTGCGATTCTGTCAATAATGTCTTGAGTTGCGCGAACTCCTTGTCCATCGCAACGATAATTCCTATTCTCATTTCTACTGATTTATTCTGATCTCTACTGATTTCTTTTCCCGTTTGAAAAAATTAGAAGTTCACGCCGAAGTTGAAGATCAAGGCTCTGTTTCTTGCCTTGTCAAAATCATCGTGGCAGATGTTGGCAAGTCCCAGGTCGTAGCTGAGGTCGGCATAGAACATGTCGTAGCCCAAGCCACATCCGATGCGCAGACCGCCGTCGAATCTTCTGAAGTTGTTGCTTCTGAAGGAACTCTGAGCCTCACGCTCGGCAAAGTTCTTGATTTTGCCGCCCACGCCCATGGCGAAATATCCACCGGCAAATGGCTCTACGGTGAATTCATCATCCACCTCGTACTTGTATTTCACGAGCACAGGAATCTCCAGGTAGTTGAGGTCGTAGGTCATCTTCTTACCTCCCTCCAAATTTTTCTTTCCACCTTTTTCTATATAGTAGAGACCCGTCTCCATGAATACAGGTGTTGACTCGCTGAGCGCAAAACCGCCAACGACACCCACGTTGAGACCGGTCTGCCAATTGCCGCCATCCAGACGCGCATCGTCGGAAGTGACGTAGGTGAAGGCAGGACCAAGGCGCACGCCCAGGTAAGCCTCGCCCAGATAGCTGTTGTACTTGTAGTCGAGATGACCCGTCTTCTGGTTGTAGTATTGACTATTCTTATAGTTCTGTGCTGATGATGGGAGTGCTATCATGAGCATTGCCATCAGGAAGAATACAATTCTTTTCATGTTTTTGTTTCTTTTATTTTAATGTTACTGACTATTATAACGTATGTGGGTGAAGAAATATTGTCTTATCAATGCAAAGGTAATATATTTTAAGAAAGCCGCTGCGAGGGAATCCCTAAAAGATGGGGGAAAAACCCTACAGGAGTTTCCCGAGGGGGGTATAAACCAGTTTATGCGATAAAAAAAGTAAAAAGTTTCTTTTTTTATTTTGTAGATTCTTCTTTTCTCATTATCTTTGCATCCAAATTATAAACGTTTATATTGGAAAATGAATTTTTTGAAGAAGTATCTGCTAGATATTCTAGTGGTAATTGTTTTTGCGGTGATTTCCTTCGTGTATTTCATGCCAGCCGACATGGACGGACGAATCCTGTTCCGTCACGACTCTGCGGCAAGCAAGGGATTGGGACACGAGAAGGAACTCTTCCAGCAGCAGACCGGCGAGACGACTCGCTGGACTAACTCCGTGTTTGGTGGTATGCCAACTTACCAGATGTCGCCTTCGTATGGAAGTACCAAGGTGCTCGACCAGGTGACGAAGGCTTATCACCTGTGGTTACCCGACTATGTATGGTATGTGTTTGTCTATCTCCTGGGCTTCTATATTCTGTTGCGAGCCTTCGACTTCCGACAGTCGCTGGCGGCACTGGGAAGTATCATCTGGGCATTCTCATCCTACTTCTTTATCATCATCGCCGCCGGTCATATCTGGAAGGTGTGGGCGCTTGCCTATCTGCCGCCAATGATTGCGGGCGTGGTGCTGGCTTACCGGGGTAAGTATCTGAAAGGCTTGCTCCTCACGGCCATCTTCTCGGCTTTCGAGGTGAATGCCAACCACGTGCAGATGACTTACTACTATCTCTTCATCATCCTCTTCATGGTGATTGCCTACTTGGTGGATGCCATCAAGAAGGGAGAACTCGCCCGTTTCGGAAAGGCTACGGCAGTGTGCGTGGTGGGTGCCCTTATCGGTATCTCGCTCAACCTCTCGAACCTTTATCACACCTGGCAGTATGGTCAGGAAACCATGCGCGGTAAGAGTGAACTGGTAAAGAAAAACGCTGCCAATCAGACCAGTAGCGGATTGGATAGAGACTATATTACCCAGTGGAGTTACGGCATCGATGAAACCTGGACTCTGATGATTCCTGATGCCAAGGGTGGTGCCTCTGTGCCTCTTTCTCATAACGAGAAGGCGATGGAGAAGGCTGATCCTAACTTTGTGCAGATTTATCAGCAGTTGGGCCAGTACTGGGGCAACCAGCCTGGCACGAGCGGTCCGGTTTATGTGGGAGCCTTCGTCTGCATGCTCTTCATCCTGGGTCTCTTTATCGTAAAGAGTCCGATGAAGTGGGCTTTGCTGGCTGCCACCATCCTGAGCATCCTGCTCTCCTGGGGTAGAAACTTCATGCCGTTTACCAATTTCTTCCTGGATTATATCCCGATGTATGCCAAGTTCCGAACGGTGGCATCCATCCTCGTGATAGCCGAGTTTACCATTCCGCTGCTGGCGATGATGGCGCTGAAGAAACTGGTGGATGAGCCTGAGGTGCTGACCACCAAGATAAAATATGTATATGCCAGCTTGGGTCTGACGGCAGGTTTCTGCCTGCTTTTCGCCCTGATGCCAAGCGTATTCTTCCCTGATTTCATCTCCGTACAGGAGACCCAGGCGCTGCAGCAGTTGCCTGCCGAATATCAGGGTCCGCTGATGAGCAACCTCATCGAAATCCGTAAGGGCATCTTTACATCCGACTGCTGGCGTTCGTTCTGGATTATCCTCATCGGCTTCGGCTTCCTGATGCTTTACAAGATGAAGAAGCTGGGTGTCGAGTTCATGATTGCCGGTATCGCCGTGCTCTGTCTGGTGGATATGTGGATGGTGAACAAGCGCTATCTCTATGATGATATGTTTGTAGATAAGATTGAGCGTGATGCACCTCAGCAGATGACGGAGACCGACAAGATTATCTGTCGTGACAAGTCGCTCGACTATCGTGTGCTCAATCTGGCATCGAATACCTTCAATGAGAACGAGACCTCTTACTATCATAAGAGCATCGGCGGTTATCATGCTGCCAAGCTGCGCCGTTATCAGGAGATGATTGATGCGCATATCGCTCCGGAGATGCAGAAGACCATGCAGGCTGTGGCTGCTGCCGGCGGCGACATGACCAAGGTGAACGGCGACAGCATCTTCCCTGTGTTGAACATGCTGAACACCAAATATTTCATCATGCCTCTGCAGGGCGGTCAGACCGTTCCGGTGCAGAATCCATACGCTTACGGCAATGCCTGGTTTGTGGATGAGGTGAAGTATGTGAACAATGCCAACGAGGAAATCGAGGGCGTGGGCAAGGTGAACCTGCGCCATGTGGCTGTGGCTGATGCCAAGTTCAAGGAGCAGTTGGATCAGAGCGTAAAGCAGGATGATACTTCGGTGGTGAAGATGATTCAGTATAAGCCAAACAACCTGACTTACGAGGTGAAGTCAAGCAAGGGTGGTGTCATCGTCTTCTCTGAGATTTACTATCCGGGCTGGACGGCTACGGTGGATGGAGAGCCTGTGGAGCTGGGCAGAGTGGATTACATTCTGCGTGCCCTGAACGTGAAGGCTGGCAGCCACAAGGTGGTGCTCGACTTCCATCCTCAGTCGCTGAAGAACACCGAGACGGTGGCTTACATCGGTTACGGCGTTCTCGTACTCCTTATTATAATAGGTATAGGAGTGGAAGTGAAGAGACGCAAGAAGGCTTCACAGGAAGTGAAGGAATAGAAGGGAGCCTAGAAGATGCTGTTTCGAACTGAAATAGAGATTCCGAAGGCCGACTTCGAGATACAACCGGCAGAGCAAATGCTCTTTGTGGGCAGTTGCTTTGCCGACAATCTGGGTCGCAGGTTTGTGGAAAACCGCTTCCGTGCCACGGTGAATCCCTTCGGGGTGATGTATAATCCGGCAAGCATTCTCCATACCGTGGAGAAGAGCCTGGAGGTTCAGCCTCGTGTGGTCGTGTTTACGCTGGGTACGAACCACGTGTATATCTTGAAGGAAACGGGCGAGATTGTGGATAACTGCCAAAAGCGTCCGCAGCGCCTTTTCGAGGAAAGGGGATTGAGCGTGGAGGAGTGTGCCGGGTATCTGCAGAAGGCCGTTGATTTGCTGAAAGCTGAAAAGGTGATAATAACCGTCAGTCCCATCCGCTACGCCAAATACGGCTACCACGGAAGCCAGCTTTCAAAGGCAACGCTCCAGTTGGCAGCAGATAAACTGGTGAAGGCGAATCCGGGAGTGGTGAGTTATTTCCCTGCTTACGAAATCATGAACGATGAGCTTCGTGATTATCGCTTCTATCAGGAAGACATGCTGCATCCGAGCCCGCAGGCTGTGGAGTATATCTGGGAAAAGTTCCGTGCCGCCTATTTCGGCAAAGCCGCAGAACAGTTTCTGGAAGACTGGAGACCCATCCGGGAGGCACTCGGTCACAAACCCTTCCATCCCGAAAGCGAGGAACATCAGAAGTTCATCGCCCGGACGGAAGAGAAGAAAAGACAATTTGAGGAGAAGTATCATCTTCTATAAAATAAAGATGATTTTCTCTTATTGATAATAGAAACATTAAAGTATAAAGACAATGACATATACTATTGAAAAGGTAACCACACTGATAGGTGCGCGTCGCTATGGAGACAATGATACCAACATCGGTTTTATCCTGACCGATAGTCGTTCACTTTGTTTCCCAGAGGAAACTCTGTTCTTTGCGCTCAAGTCTGAGCGTAATGACGGTCACAACTACATTCCGGAGTTGTATCGTCGTGGAGTCAAGAACTTTGTGGTGACTGATGTCCCTAAGGGATATGCTTCTGATTATCCGGGAGCCAACTTCCTGAAGGTTGTCAACACGCTGGAGGCTCTCCAGCGCCTGGCAGAACGTCATCGTGATGAATTCAACATCCCTATCGTGGGTATTACGGGTTCTAATGGCAAGACCATGGTCAAGGAGTGGCTTTATCAGCTGCTCTCACCGAGCATGTTCGTTACCCGCAGTCCACGCAGTTACAATTCGCAGATAGGTGTGCCATTGTCGGTCTGGCTCATGAACGAGCAGACCCAGGTGGGCGTGTTCGAGGCTGGTATCAGTCAGCCGGGCGAGATGCTTGCCCTGCGTGACATCATCCAGCCTACCATCGCCGTACTCACCAATGTGGGTTCTGCCCATCAGGAGAACTTCTCTTCCCTGGAGGAGAAGTGCAGAGAAAAGCTTATCCTCTTCCATGATGCAGAGACCGTGGTTTACGATGGCGATGACGAACTGATTACCAAGGTGGTGGCTGAATATCCAGATTATAAGGGAGAAAAACTTTTCTGGTCGCTCAAGAACCCTGAGGCTCCTTTCTATGTGAAGAACATCGAGAAGCAGCAGAACGTGAGCGTCATCACTTATATCTATAAAGGAGAGATTGACAGCTTCTCCATCCCATTCATCGATGATGCATCTATCCAGAACTCCATCATCAGTGCCGTGGTGGCTTCGAAGCTCGGTGTTTCTGCCGAGGATATCGACAAGCGCATGGCAAAACTGGAACCTGTGGCGATGAGACTGGAAGTGAAGGTGGGACAGCATGGCTGCACCCTTATCAACGACAGCTACAACAGCGATATCAATTCGCTCGACATCGCCCTCGACTTCATGAACCGCCGTCCTGACCACCGTGGCCGTCGCCATACGCTGATATTGAGCGACATCTATCAGAGCGGTCTGTCGCCTGAGGCTCTCTATAAGGAAGTAAGCGACCTGGCTCGCAAGCGTGGCGTGGTGAAGTTCATCGGTATCGGACCAGAACTCTGCCAGCAGCATGATGCCATTCAGATTTCAGAAAAGTTCTTCTTCCAGGACGTGGAGGAGTTTATCAAGAGCGAGGTGTTTGCATCGCTTCGTGACGAGGTAATCCTGCTGAAGGGCGCCCGCCAGTTTGGTTTCGACCAGTTGACGGAGTTGCTGGTTCAGAAGGTACACGAAACCACGCTCGAAGTGAACCTGAATGCCGTGGTAGCCAATCTGAACTACTACCGTGCATTTATGAAGCCGGAAACCAAACTGGTCTGCATGATCAAGGCAGACGGTTATGGAGCAGGAGCCGTGGAGATAGCCAAGACCTTGCAGGACCACCGTGTGGATTATCTTGCCGTGGCAGTGGCCGATGAGGGTGTTACCCTTCGCAAGAACGGCATCACCAGCAACATCATGATCATGAACCCTGAGATGACCGCCTTCAAGACTATGTTTGATTACGACCTGGAGCCTGAGGTATATTCCTTCCGTCTGCTCGATGCGCTGATCAAGGCAGCCGAGAAGGAGGGAGTCACCGGATTCCCTGTCCACATCAAGCTGGATACAGGTATGCATCGTCTGGGCTTCGACCCAGAGAACGATATGGAGGAGCTGATAGGCAAGTTGAAGCATCAGAATGCCATCATCCCTCGTTCGGTGTTCTCTCATTTCGTGGGCAGTGATGCCGATTGCTTCGATGATTTCTCTGCCCATCAGTTTGAACTGTTCGACAAGGGCAGCAAGCAGTTGCAGGCAGCCTTCGACCATAAGATTCTGCGCCATATCTGCAATTCGGCAGGTATTGAGCATTTCCCGGAGCGCCAGTTGGATATGTGCCGCCTGGGACTGGGACTTTACGGCATCAACTCACGCAACAACGAGACCATCAACTGTGTGAGCACCCTGAAGACCACCATCCTGCAGATGCACAACATCAAGGTTGGGGATAGCGTGGGCTACAGCCGCAAGACCATTCTCGACAGAGACAGTGTCATCGCCGCCATTCCTATCGGTTATGCCGACGGCTTGAACCGCCATCTGGGCAATCGCCATGCCTACTGTCTGGTCAACGGACAGAAGGCTGAGTATGTGGGCAACATCTGTATGGATGTAGCCATGATAGATGTAACCGACATCCACTGCAAGGAAGGCGACTCCGTAGAAATCTTCGGCGAACATCTGCCTGTTCAGACGCTGAGCGATATTCTTGACACCATTCCTTACGAGGTACTGACCACCATCAGCAGCCGAGTGAAGCGAGTTTACTATCAAGATTAGGATAAAAAACGTTAGAAAAACGTACAAAAATAGAGAAATCCCATCCGAAAAGCTCGGATGGGATTTTTTTTAAGTAATATTTTCTAAGAAAACGTATTAAAATTGAAGAAAAAAGTGTATCTTTGCAACCAACAAATCATCTAAAAACAAGTGAAGGGGTACACTTGCGTGTATTTCCTTAACTAATTAACAATTCAAAAGTAATAATGGAACAGGTATTTAGCTATATCATAAGCTTGGGAGCGAGCGTGATGATGCCAATCATCTTCACGGTCATCGGCTTGTGTATCGGCATGAAATTCGGAAAGGCTTTGAAGTCGGGACTCTTCGTAGGTGTGGGTTTCGTGGGCTTGGGTGTGGTGACGGCTTTGCTGACAACCAACTTCAATGACCCTTTGAAGGCAATCTCCGACATCTATCACCTACAGTTGAACGTGTTTGACATGGGTTGGCCTGCAGCCGCTGCCGTGGCTTATAACACAGCAGTGGGTGCCTTGATTATCCCAATCTGCTTGGGAGTTAACTTCCTGATGTTGATAACCAAGACCACCCGTACGGTGAACATCGACCTTTGGAACTACTGGCATTTCGCCTTTATCGGAGCCGTGGCTTACTTCGTGATGGGTGAGAGTCTGCTTTGGGGTTACTTTGCAGCCATCGTCTGCTACATCATTACATTGGTATGTGCAGATTTAACCGCAGAGAAGTTCCAGAAGTACTACGACCTGGATGGTATCTCTATTCCGCAGCCATTCTGCCAGAGCTTCATGCCATTCGCCATCCTCTTCAACAAGGCAATGGATATGATTCCTGGCTTCTCTAAGCTCGATATTGATGCAGAGGGATTGAAGAAGAAGTTTGGTGTGCTGGGTGAGCCATTGGTTTTGGGAGTCATCGTGGGTGCCCTGATTGGTTGGGCAGCACAGCTCGATATCAAGAAGGTGCTCTTTCTCGGTGTGACCATGGGAGCCGTGATGGAGCTGATTCCTCGTATCACTTCCTTGTTTATCGATGGATTGAAGCCTATCTCTGAGAAGACTCAGGAATTGGTGAAGACCAAGTTCAACGGCAAGAAGGTTCACATCGGAATGAGTCCTGCCCTGGTGATAGGTCATCCTACTACCCTGGTGGTATCGGTTATCCTGATTCCTGTGATTCTGGCCATCGCCGTATTCCTGCCAGGCAACCAGTTCTTGCCATTGGCATCATTGGCAGGTATGTTCTACCTCTTCCCAATGATTTTGCCATTTACCAAGGGTAATGTGGTGAAGACCCTGATTATCGGTTTGGTAGCCCTGATTATCGGACTCTATTTCGTAACCGATATGGCTCCCGACTTTACGATGGCAGCCAACCAGGTTTATGCAGCCACAGGCGATAATGCCGCTCATATCCCTGACGGATTCGCAGGTGGTGCTCTCGATTTCGCCTCTTCTCTCTTCGGATGGGTTATCTATCGTGGCGTGAAGCTCTCTTACATCGGTATGGGCGTGCTCACCATCATCACCATCGCCCTGATGGTTATCAACCGCCAGCGCATCGTGAAGGAAGAAAAGGCAGTAGCCAAGAAATAAATGAGTGAAGAACGAAGAGTGAAGAATTCAAATGCTTCAAGTAATCATAAAGTTCAAAGTTCAAAATTCAAAGTAATAACAATGAAGAAATTAACATTAATATTAGCAGCAATGGTATTAACAGCAAGTCAGGCTTTTGGCCAGTGTGGTAAGTGTGGATATGAGGTGAAGGCAGAGAATGCCTACACCAACTATAACGTTCGTTATGCTAGCAACCCAATGGATGCCAAGCATTACACAACAGATCGCCTCCGCAGCGAGTTCGCTATCGAGAAGGTGTTCGCTCCTGGTGAGGTAAACTGGACCTACACCATGTTCGACCGTTTCCTCATCGGTGGTGCAGAGCCAACAACCGCTCCTTTGAAGCTGACTTCTATTGCACCTCTCTATACAGACAAGCCAAACGATCAGAAGAACCTGCTTGACAACCGTGAGTTGGGTATCATCAACATCGGTGGCGAGGGTACTGTTAACGTGGATGGCAAGAAATATACCCTTGGTTTCCAGGAGGCCCTCTATGTAGGTCGTGGTGCCAAGAACATCGAGGTAAGCAGCAAGGATGCAGCCAAGCCAGCTAAGTTCTATATGAACAGTGCCTGCGCTCATCAGACATATCCTACCAAAAAGGTGACTCTGAAGGATGCCAACAACATCAAGGCTGGTAGCCTGAAGGAGAGCAACGACCGCGTGATTCATCAGTTGATCATCGATGGTGTGGCTGGTGTTCGTACCTGCCAGTTGCAGATGGGTGTTACCGAGTTGAAGGAGGGTTCTGTATGGAACACCATGCCAGCTCATACTCACCTCCGCCGCATGGAGACATACCTTTATTACAATGTTCCAGAGGGTCAGAAGATTCTTCACGTAATGGGTGAGCCACAGGAGACCCGTCCTATCTGGCTGAACAACGAGCAGGCCGTGATTTCACCTGAGTGGTCAATCCACTGCGCTGCCGGCACCAGCAACTATACCTTTATCTGGGGTATGGCAGGTGAGAATCTTATCTACAACGATATGCAGGTAGTGAAGATTCCTACATTAGAATAACAAAACGCTTAAAAACTTAGACAAATGAGTTCTATTTCAACTAGTAAGATGTCCAACTTCCGTTGGGTGATTTGTGCGTTGCTCTTCATTGCGACCACAGTGAATTATATGGACCGTCAGGTTCTGTCGTTAACATGGAAAGACTTTATTGCTCCAGAATTCCACTGGACAGATGACGATTACGGTACGATTACCGGTCTTTTCTCCATCTTTTATGCCATCGCCAACCTCTTTGCAGGTAAGTTCGTGGATTGGATGGGAACTAAGAAGGGTTATCTCATTGCCATCTTCGTATGGTCAACAGGTGCCGTGATGCATGCAGGTTGCGGTTGGGTAGCTATGCAGATGGAGGGTTATGATTCTATCGAGGCACTCCGCATGGTACAGGCAGGTAGCGATGCAGCCGTAGCTATTGCCACCATCAGCGTATGGCTGTTCCTCTCTTGTCGCTTGATTCTTGCAGTGGGTGAGGCTGGTAACTTCCCTGCTGCCATCAAGGTAACAGCGGAGTATTTCCCAAAGAAAGACCGTGCGTTCTCTACTGCCATCTTCAACAGTGGTGCCTCTGTAGGTGCCTTGGCTGCTCCAGCAACCATTCCATTGTTGGCTCGCAGCATGGGCTGGGAGTGGGCTTTCATCATTATCGGTGTGCTCGGTTATGTATGGATGGGTCTCTGGATGTGGCTTTATGAGAAGCCATCTCAGAGCAAGCATGTAAACAAGGCTGAGCTTACTTACATTGAGCAGGATGAAGACCTTGACAAGGTTGAGGCTGAGAATCAGAACGCAGAGGCAACTGAGGAGAAGACTATCGGCTTCCTGAAGTGCTTCAGCTATCGCCAGACATGGTCATTCATCGTGGGTAAGTTGATGACTGATGGTGTATGGTGGTTCTTCCTTTTCTGGGCTCCAGCTTACTTCTCAGATCAGTATGGTTACTCTTCAGACTCTGGTATGGGTATCGCCCTCATCTTCACTCTTTATGCGATTGTAACCGTATTGAGTATTGGTGGTGGTTACTTGCCAACTTACTTTGTAGATAAGAAGGGTATGAATCCATATATCGGTAGAATGCGTGCGATGTTGATTTTCGCTTGCTTCCCATTGCTCGGTCTCATTGCCCAGCCTATGGGTGAGTACAGTGCATGGTGGCCAGCTATCATCATCGGTTTGCTTGGTGCAGGTCATCAGGCATGGTCTGCTAACCTTTATTCTACTATTGGTGATATGTTCCCTAAGTCAACCGTTGCTACCATCACAGGTATTGGTGCAATGGCAGGTGGTATCGGTTCATTCTTGATTAATAAGGGTTCCGGTATGCTCTTCACCTACGCTGAGGGTCAGGGTTCTGCCTTCACCTTCATGGGCTTCGATGGCAAGCCAGGAGCCTACATGATTGTATTCTGCATCTGTAGTGTGGCTTACCTGGTAGGCTGGTGCATCATGAAGGCATTGGTACCAAAGTACAAGCCTATTGTTGTAGAGTAGGATTGAGTTAAATAAACAAAAACAGACCGACATGAACTCTCGTTCACATCGGTCTGTTTTGGTCACAGCCATCTACTTCTTTTATGCGTTTTTATTACAAGTGGTGTATAAGTAAATCCTTCTTGGGTCATTTTCAAGCCCTCGCCATCAAATTGAGTAATTTGAATCTCCGTATCATCCTTGATGTATTCACTTTCATAAAAGCATGCCAGAACAGAAAAATAAGTGAAGTCATCTGTTCTCTTGCATATCTTGTACCATTGGTCAGTCTCACTTTTCTCTATCAGATACTTATTATTGATGACACAGAGGTTGTCATCTGCCACAATTTCCCATTGTCTTAATGGTCTATTCCTAAGTCCAGGAATGTTTCTCACATAGCACCAGTCGTCTTCCCTTAAGATGTTCAGATAGCCACGTTTGAACAGGACAGGTCTTGTATAATGTTTCCTATATGTCACAGGGTCAACCCAATAGCTTTCATTAACCTGTGCATCCTCCACATGCCAAATGCCGTCTTTCTCGATTGTTATCTTATCTTTCGCTGTTCCAAGATGTTTCTTGATAGGATAGAGATTATCAGCAGGATAATATTCATAATGTTTATATGAATTCTTAAGTTTTTCTAAACTCTCCTTCCTTTCTTCTTTGTCTCTTTGGGCAAACTCAGCCAACTCCTCACTGGAATCTACTTTCTCCAGTTGGCTGCCGATGTTCTTCTGCACATAATATTGCTCATTCTCATCAATATACAGTCGCGAGTTGCCTTCTCCTTCTTTGTACAGATACACCTTATTTGGCTCATCCCAAGGAATAAACCTATGCTTCCAACTCAGTCCTGTTCCTACTTGCAGTTCTAAGGTCTTCACCGTCAGATAGGTCTTTTCATCAATATACTTCGATAGGATGCGAGGGTACAGCTTTTTGCCATCCTCTGTACTGAAGTCGATGCCCATCAGCTTCACACTTTGGGGCTTATTGGCAAACCACAACCTGTTCCGCAAGTCAATCCATTCCTTCCTACCTACTTTCTTTCTTATGTAGCAATAGGCAAAGCCATCGTTGGTCACTTCTATCTTCTTGTATTGGCATTCCAATATCATCTTGCCATCCTTATCCTTGATGCCTTTCAGTCCTTTTTCGTCTTCTACAATCTGATAGCCATAGGTGTCCCTCATCATCTGTAGTTGACGCTCATGGTTGATGATTTTCATCATCTCCTCATCACCCACCATCATCAAGTCCATCCTGCAGTTGTGACTATTAACCTGCATACACGCCTCTTGCAGAATGTCTTCCAGAGAAGTACGTCCTTCGAACATGCTCTGCCAATCTCTATCCACGGATGGCAATCCAAACCGCTTATACAGTCCCACGTTGTCCAGTATCACGCAGTATTCTTTACCTTCTGCCACTCGCAGTCCACGTCCCACCATCTGCATATACTTAGCCAAGGACAGTGTAGGCCTCGCCAACTGTATGAACTCCACATCAGGACAGTCAAATCCTTCTGAGAACAAATCCACACTCACCAATACTTCTATAACATCAGAAATGGAATTTAGGGAAGAGGAGAGCGAGGAAGATTTGAATCTTTCAATAAGCTCTTGCCGCTCAGCAAACGGTGTCTTGCTCGAAATCGCCACAGCCTTGATGCCATTCTCCCGATAGAACTCCGCAATATGTTCTGCATGCTGAATACTGATAGCATATACGATACCTTTCTTTCCGGGCACATACTCCTTGATGGTAAGGCATAGTCTTTCAAGTGATGGCTTCACATCCATCACCTCGTTCAGTTCCTTCTGCTGATAGTCACCATCAGCACCTCGCTTCTGCAACGAGTCTATCAGCAGCTGGTCAGCACTGTCAGGCTTGATGGAGTAGTAGTCATAAAGACTCAATCGTCCCTCGGCAATAAACTTCTCCATGCTCCATGAGCACAGCAAGGTATCAAACAAGTCCGTGAATCCTTTACCGTTCAATCGATAGGGCGTAGCTGTCAGTCCCAACTTCTTCGCCTTCGGATAGGCATTCATCACCTCTGCGTATGTCTCAGCCAAAGCATGGTGCGCCTCGTCAATCACTATCAACCCCGGCTTCTCTTCCATCTCTCCATAGTGTCTCGACAACCATTGTATCGATGTCACTTTGATGGAGGTGGATTTTAGGGAGGAGAAGAATCTTTCCAAGGTGTCCTTGATTTGTGAAACGAGTTCACGACGATGGGCTACCACCCACACTTCCTCTTTCAAGAACAAACCTACGAGGGCGGCAAGCAGATACGTCTTTCCCGTACCAGTCGGCATTTGGACCATGACAGAATCATGATGCTTGAATGCTTCTTGCACTCTCTTCACCATGTCCGCTTGATAATCAAAAAGCTGAATATCCTTCGTCATTTCAGATTGATTGTCTGTGTTTTTCCCGTGATGCCTGTTACCACGGCGATTCCATTGTCACGAATCTCTACCTTCTCATATTTGGCATCAACAATCACTTTTCCTTTTAATGTCATAACGCCCCAATGTTGGGGAATCTGTTCAAAGGCGCAATAGGCACCGACTGGTTGCGCTATACTATGGTAGAGGGGTGGCACGATAACTCTACCATCTACCTTCACGCCCCATTTCTTTCCTGCTTGATACAATTCCACATGTCCTGCCTCTGACTTCTCATGCAAAAGAAGCATCTCGCTTGCTTCCATTTCCTTCTTTTGCAACATCGCCTCATGATAGTATTTCTTGCCAAGTCGTGGCATCACATATTGTAAATCCTCCTCTTTGTTCTTTGGGTTATTGCACCCAATATATGTCTTCTTCAAATTTGAATCCACCAGGTAGTAGTCCTGCTTGCTGTCCATGACCACGATATGTTCACCATACAGGACAGCACATAGCCAATACACATGTTCGTAATCATTCCGCAGGAAACACACATTCCTGCTCTCTTCATTGCTCATGCGCATCTTCCCTTCATTACCCTCACAATAGTACCATACCTGACAACCGGGAGCTGAAGGTCTGAATCTGAATATCATATAGTACCCATAATTCTGAAAATCATATAGTGAAGGACGATAGGGCAGAGAAAACTCTTCTTGGGTTCGAGACATGAAGATGTCGTTATATTCTATAAACTCCCATCCTTTTATGTTGACAACGTGTGGAGTCTCTGCTACGTTAGTGCCATCGTCGATGACGGCTCTTGCCAACAGGTCATAATAGCATACTGCCTTCCTGCGAGGTCGGTAGAACAGGATGTTTCCGTTCAGTAGTTTCGTGTCATAGTAATCGCCAGGCTCCAGTACTTGTTCTCCTTGTCGGTTCACTACCGTCATCTTTCCATCAGGCAGCTTGATGATGGCAAACTCCCCTTTGCTATCCACAAACTCACGATACTGTAGCGTTTGGAGCAATTCTTCATGGCTCATCACCATCATCATCTCAGAGTCTGGATGTATCTGAATACTGTCTTGCACCTCGTTCATCAGAAAAAACTCTCTTTCCTTCGGAGTCTCCTTTCTCTTGCCAACTTTCAGCTTTCCCTCGAACATAGCATTCCAGTTCCATACTTGCGAAGGCAATCCAAACACCCGATACAGTCCCACGTTATCTATAATCACGCAGTTTTTCTTCCCCTTAGCTACTCGCAGTCCTCGTCCCACCATCTGTAGATACTTGGCAAGCGACAATGTAGGTCGTGCCAACTGTACAAACTCCACATCCGGACAGTCAAATCCTTCCGAGAAGATGTTCACATTCACCAGTACTTGGATAGGAGCAAGTTCATCAGCAAGTCTATCAGCAGATCGCAAGCAAGTAGCAGCAAGGCGGTCCCATCCCGCACAATCTGGCGAGACCTTTGATGGTCCGCCATCCTTAGAGCGTAGCGGTTCCGAGCACCGGAGGGCGGTTACATCCCCTGTCCCCTGAGGGGAAAGGGGCTTGGGGAAAGCGGTGGAGCCTCCCTTAAGGGTAAGGGAGGACGGGTGGGTTTTCGAAAAAGATAAGGAAGAAGATTTGAACCTTTCAATAAGCATTCTGCGCTCACTCGCAGGAGTCTTGCTGTCAATGGCAACAGCCGCTATGCCGTGTTCTCTGTAGAACTCGGCAATAGCATTAGCATGACTGATATTGATAGCATACACGATGCCCTTTCTGTCTTTACCATATTCTTCCAAGCTCCGATAGAGCCTTTCGATACTCGGCTTCTTATTCAGCAACATATCCATTTCCTTGTTCTGGTAGTCACCATCTGCACCTCGCTTCTGCAAGGAGTCAATGAGCCGTTGCGTCACACCATCCGATTTGATGCTCACGAAATCGTATGTCGCCAATCTTCCCTTGCTGATAAACTCAGGAACACTCCACGACTGCACCAAGACATCAAACAGATCAGTAAAACCCTTACCATTCAATCGGCAAGGTGTAGCCGTCAGTCCCAGGAACTTAGCATTCGGGAATCTCTCCCACATCTCCTTATAGGTCTTGGCAAGCGCATGGTGCGCCTCGTCAATCACTATCATTCCCGGTTCTTCCTCTATCTCGTCGTAGTGTCTCATCAGCCACTGAATGGACATCGCCTTGACGGATGACAATAGGGAAGAGGTGTTTGATGCGGAATAAGAATGGAACTTTCTTACGGTTTCGTCTATCTGCGACACCAGCTCTCTTCTATGGGCTACAATCCATACTTTCTCCTTGGGATTGTTGCTCACAAAAGAGTCTATGACTGCTGTTAACAGGTATGTCTTACCTGTTCCAGTTGGCATTTGTGCCATCACGGACCGATGAAGGCGCAACGCCTTCTCAATCCGTTCCTTCATATCCTCTTGGTAATCAAATAGCTTGATTTCCTTCATTAACAATTTCAAAGAACCAATAATGATGTTATACCAATTTCATAAATCCGATATACATCAAGGCATCAGCGATGCTTTGCTGTACTGGATTTTTCTTGTCCGAAGCCCATGAATATTTCGCTTGAATTTTGCGAAGTTCCTCACGTTTCTCTATATATTGCTTCTCCAGTTGATTCAGAATCAGCTTGGAAGCTTGTGACAAAGGAACTTTGCCTGCCTCTCTGTCCATCACTTCCTGCAACTTGATGTTACATTCCGTCAAACTCTCCAATACTTTGCGGTATTCCATCATGCCAGGAATATCACCAATCTGACTTTCCGTAGTATCTCTTAGTATTGTCCTTATGCAATCAGGCATAAATAACTTCCAGGTATTGCCATCTTCGTATGTCACCACCAAATGAACTTTTTGCATCATAAGATGCTTCTCGTTATTTCTTGGCACTTCAACACACTCGTCAAATTTCAGATTGATGAGTTGAGCAATTAATTTCTGCTCATCCATCGGCAATTGGTTGACCGTATAGAAAGGATCATGCTGAAACAATGTAGCAAGTCCTTCCGCCATTTCTCCTTTACGATAGGATGATGGCAAACTTACATTTATCAACCTTGCATGTTCTTGAATCACTTTCTTCGTGTCATATTCAATCATCATTGCCAAGTTGAGCTTATCTCTAAATGGTAAATTCTTCAGTATAACCATAGTATATGTTCTAAATCAAAATAATCAGTTTCTCAGCAATCGCATCAAAGCAGGACGATTGCCGTAATTGTATTCTACTTCGTCCACAAAATCCAAGATAAGTTTCTTGGAAACTTCACAACAAGTGTACATACCCTTGATGTCATCCACGATATAGCCATAGCTCTTCGATTTTGCATAACTCAAATGCTTACGCAAATCATCAATAACATGTTTGGTATAAATAGCTTGGTCTTCCTCGCTCATATAATGCGCATACTTTTTGAAGAGTGCCACTCGGCTGAACGACATTCTGTTGTCCATCAGAATCTTCAAGAGGCACTTATACTTCTTTTCCTCCACAATCATGTCGCACACTTCGATGCAATCATCATCCGTGATATGTGGAATATCCCCGAAGAGTTTCACAACAAACTCATCCCAATCCTCCTTGGCTACCAACTCTTTCAACTTCTCGAAGTAAGGTCGCTTGTCCACCAAGAACTGACGGAACAATCTGCGGTATTCTTCAATAACACTAGCCTTGTCATTACGCTTTTCCAAAATTTCAATCTTTTGCAGATGCCAAGGTTCAGTGGTATTGTATCCATCATCACCATACACAGCAATCATTTTTTCTATCTCTTTCAAGGCATCATTCTCCAATCCCTTTTCAAGAAGATCATTGATTTTGAAGGAGCAGACATCAGGTACATACTTGTATTCCTCCAAGATAGCACCCTCTTCATTCTCTCTACCGTGAGTCCGCAGATACTCTATCTTCTTGATGAGCAACTTGCCCAACTCCTCAAATCGGAATAGCGAACTCAACTGGTTAAAGTTTTCGTCATTCACCAATCTCTTGTATTCGTAGGTATGATGCTTTATCTGCTTGTCAAGGTCTGCAAGGTATGTATCCGCATCCGCCAATCGGAAGTTGATAGCCTCACTTATATGGTCAAAGAAGCACAGGCAATAATCATCGTATGCCTCCATCTTCTCAATCTCAGCCATCTCTTTCTGTGCAGTAGCAACAGATTCTATCGTAGTGGCTTCGTCTCTCAGCACTTGTGCAAGTTCTTTCTCCACTTGATAAGTGAAGAAATCATCTCCATCACATTCTTGGTTGTTATACACTTCCAAGCGGCTGTATTCCTCTGCTACGAAGCGCAGAAAGTCCAAGCCGCTTCTTACGGCTTTCTCATTATCCTTGGCATCCACCAAAGACTTGAATTGTTTGTATTTTGTGTAGGATTGTATCATTGTTTTACTTTCTAAGTTAATTCATGCTAAATATTCACTTAAAAGTGAACAAACTATCAATAAAAGTATTACTTTTGCATTGCATATTAAAGAATTACAGTTATGACACAAGTAACATTAAAGACAATAGAGCAGAATGACAACGTAGGTATGTTTTCTATCTGCTTCGATGGAAACTCCGAAAGCGAATTTGAAAAATTCCTGATGGAGTTTAAGGACAATGCGACATACAATAAAGACTTCAATGCCATATTATTGGCTTTATCCAAAATTATCGATAAGGGGGCATTAGAAAGATTCTTCCGTATCGAAGGGAGGATGAACGACCATGTCAGTGCTTTGTCTATCGATTCCCGTAAACTCCGCCTATACTGCCTAAGAATATCCGACCAGATACTTATCTTAGGAAATGGTGGTGTTAAGTTATCACGCACATACCAAGAGAATGAAAAACTCAGTGGATATGTCATGGATTTGCAGACTTTTGACAAAGTTCTGCTCAAAGCCCAAGAGAATGGCATCATTACCATTGAAAAGAATATGATAACAGACATAGAAAGTGCAACCTTTGAAATTTAAGCATTATGATACAGAACAAATTATTCCGTGATTGCCTCGCAGCAATACCTGCCGAGCAAAAGGCAGAGTTCGATTTGTCTTTCGGTATTGCCGAGCGCATTAGTGAGATTCTGAAAGCCAAGGGACTCACCCAAAAGGATTTCGCCCGCTTACTCAACAAGCGAGACTCAGAAATCTCCAAATGGCTAACAGGCAGACATAACTTCACGACTCAAACCATTGCTCGTATAGAAACAGCTCTAGGTAGTAAACTCATCAGCATAGCCCATTAATAAAAGTACTCACCTTCTTAAAAAGAGATATAGAAACTTACTGATAGCTATATCTTTTGTATAACTTACAGCTATATGACACACAACACACTACCTTTCCCCAGGCGGTCCCATCCCGCACAAGATGGCGAAGACCTTTGATGGTCCGCCAACCTTAGAGCGTAGCGGTTCTGAGCACCGAGTAGGGCGGTTACATCCCTAATCCCTATGGTAGGGATTTAGGGCTTGGGTACAGGGTAAGGACCCTCCCGCAGGGGAGGGACAGGTGGGGCAAAAAACTACTTCTTTGCCCAAGAAGAAACAGAGCAATTCGAAAGTGCATACCCTCCAATCACCCCATAACATACCAACGGTATGAGAAAGGCAATCGCCATGCTCCCCGTAGTATCCGCAATATACCCCATGATTACAGGAGCAACCGCACCACCCACTATCGTCATGATAAGCAACGAAGAGGCCAATTTGGTCTTTGTACCAGCATCCCTCAATGCCAATGAGAAGATAGTAGGAAACATGATGCTTTCTCCCAGATACAGGGCAAAGAACGCTATGAGCGATAAACTTCCGCTACATACTACGACAATCAATGTGGCAACAAAGGTGAGGATGGCACAGGCCAGCAGCACCAGCCTTGGCTGGATATAATTCATGATGACACCACCAGCCAGTCGGCCGATAAAGAACAGACCCATTCCGCCAAAGGCGAGATACAGACTGGCAGTCTGCTTCTCTAAATGAATACTCTCCTCAGCATAGTTGATGAAGAAACTGTTCACACCCGTCTGGGCAGCCACATAAAGAAACAAGGTCAGCATACCGAAACCGAATGCCATCACTCGCATCGGCTTCTCCTCCACCTTCTCGTTCGTATCCGCCTCATGCGCTCTCCTTGGATCCGGCAACTTGATCCTTGACAGAACCAGTGCCACAGAAAGCACGAAGATACCCACCAGGGCATAAGGGATAGCGATGTTGACACCCGAGAACAGGAGCTGACCGCCAACCAGCGGTCCCACAATCCATCCGATACCATTGAGCGACTGCGACAGGTTGATTCTGCTCTCCGCCTTGTCAGGATGTCCCAGTACCGTAGTATAAGGATTCGCACTCGTTTCCAGACAGGTCAGTCCGCATCCTATCACAAACAGCGACAGAACGAAGAAGTAGAAACTGTTGATCCTGCTTCCCGGTATGAACATCAGGGCACCGATGCCGAAGAGAACCAGTCCTGTTATCACTCCCCTCCTGTAGCCCCACTTCCGGATAATCCATCCGGCAGGCAGCGCCATCAGAAAGTAGGCACCATAGACAGCTGCCTGCGTCAAGGCCGACATCGCCTTGCTGATATGGAACGACTCCTGGAAATGCGGATTCAGCACCTCCAGGATGCCATGGGCAAAGCCCCACATGAAGAAGAGGCTGCTGATGATGAGGAAGGGCACCAGATAGTTATGCCCTTCGTATCTGAAGATGGATGGCTTCGTCATGATTCTCTGCAAATTTAAGACAGTCCTTTGTGAATAAGGAGTTTCCTCTAAGTTGTCTATTCTTTCTTTCCTTTTTCCCATTTGTAATAGTTTATGTTGTAAATATGTGATTTCAAATACTACACTAACACTACACTACACTGCTTTTTAGATTTATACAAGGTATAAATACGAATCCGTTTCCGCTTCATTAGAAGAACAGAAAGAAATCGAACTGAGCCTCATTTGAATCCGAAGTGAGGCTCAAGTAAACATTAACAAAGCCCCACGTAAACTTTATCTGAGCCCCAAACCAATTCGAAATGAAACTTACTCCAAAAGCAAGTGAAGCCAGTTTCAATCGCAAAAAAGCCTTTTTGCTTTACAGCATAAGCAAAATCGTGAGGGATAAAGCCCAAATCGTGAGGGATGCGTGAGGGATAAAGCCCCATTTTAGCCCATCAGTCACGCATACGAATCCTTTAGCAATCAGCATCTTATCAAATTTATATCTGAAAATCGTGATGGGTGATAGATGAGCTGCAAAAAAAAATCTGCGTCATCTGCATTATCTGCGAAATCCCAGCCCGCATAGGGCAAAGATCTGTGGAATTCCGTGAAATCTGTGGGACCAAGCTCCAGCCCAAATAGGGCCGAAAGATTACCTCCTGTGTTTAAGTCTCCAGAAGAAGTGCCATGTCCTGAAGATAGGTTCACTCAGAGCCTCAGCAGGAAAATACTTCACGAGTCTTATATCCCTATACACCCTTTGGAGATTATGCCCGAGCTTTGATCTCCCGAAGCAATTCCTTTTATCATGCTTTCCGAAATTCCCGGCTTCCAGCACCTCATTCAGCACAAACCTTCCATACTTCTCATTCGGAGGAACGATAAGCCGAGAGGCAGGCATGCCGAACACCTCACGCATGATATACATAATAGCCCCAGCAAACTTCCACAATCCCAACTCCTTCAATTTCTTCTGCACCACACCCTGGCGGTCCCAGCCCGCACAATCTGGCGAGACCTTTGATGGTCCGCCATCCTTATAGCGCAGCGGTTCTGAGCACCGGAGGGCGGTTACATCCCTCTCTTCTGAGGAGAGAGGGCTTGGGTGAGAGGTGGAGCCCTCTTTGGAAAGAGGGACGGGGAGATTCGAAAAATCTCCCTCTTTAAGGGTAAAGAGGGACGGGGTGATTTTCGAAATATCATTGACTTTATAAAAGTCGCAAAGAACATAGTAATAATCAAGAAGCTGTCTTAACCCAATCCCCTCATTCATTAGATGAGCATAGATATGCGTCAACTGGAAGATGAGATTGAATTCCACTGTCGGAATCGCAATCTCCCCTTGCTCCCCCAACATCACCCGATGCGAGAACTGCTCCTCCTTCACCCTCTCATAATATTCCTGAAGCTTTCTGTTATGCCAAAAGCACAGCAGGAAGCTAGGCCGATAATGCACTTCAACCTCTACTCCCTTATACGATGGGAACTCGATGTGGTGATAGCACGCCTTTTCATGAGGCGAGATAGAGCGGACAAAGGAGATAACCCGTTTATCTCCACCTTCCACCCAGATATCAATATCACCAGGCGTACGGGAATAAGGATTCGGATACATCATTGCATTCCCCTGCCCTTTCAGAATACAGGTTCTGAATCCCTTCTTCCGGAACCACTCAGAAACCTGGATGGCAGCATCATTCAGCCGAGCATTCGCTTTCTCCAACATCTGGCTTTCCGCCATCCATTGGAGCAGCAATTCCTTCTTCATCCCCAATTGTTCCGCTGGCAATTTCTTGATACCATCAAAGAGAACACCCATAAGGCATTGCTTCTTGGCAATAGCATACAGCTCCTTCCAATCCGCTCCCTTCAAGGAAGAAGGTATTTCCTTAGTTGAGCCAATACAGAATCTTAGGAAATCAAAGAAAATCTGAAGTTGTTTCTTCACAAGTTACTCTTTCACCATGTTCCAGAGGAACAAAGTATTACCGATGATATATCTTCTCCACATACGCTTAGGCTCCTTGATCAAGCGATAAAGCCATTCCAAGCCATGCTCCTGCCACCAGATAGGGGCACGCTCCACGGTACCAGCGAAGAAATCAAAGACGGCACCGATGGTACCAACATGACAATGGATGTTCAACTCATTCCAATGAGAGTACGTCCACTTCTCCTGCTTAGGAGCCGTCATACCAATCCAAAGCAAATCTAGGTTGGCTGCATTAATGGCATCAATGATAGCCTTGTTGTCCTCATCCGAGAACTCAGGCTTATAAGGAGGCGAATAAGTCACCACCTTCAGGTGAGGATAATCCACGGCAGCACGCTTCACAATCAGGTCGAGCACCTTCTGCGAACTACCCATAAACATTACCGTACCACCCTTTTTCTCCAGCTTGTTCATTTCGAAGAAAAACAGGTCCCAGCCGGCTATTCTTTCCTTAGGCTGACTCTTAGCCTTAATCCACTTACACGCCTTCACGATACTCACGCCATCCGGAATCAACACATCACCATTAGTCAGAGCATCAGCAAAGAGCTGATCCTTCTTTGCTGTGTTGAAAGAATGCGCATTTACTGTATTAATGAGCAATTTGCCCTCTGGTAATGAGGCTAATTCCGCCTTACTACCCAAAATTGTTAATGTTTTTAGTCGAAACATAACTGTATTTGAAATATTTTTGTTATCTTCGCAGCCATAAACAGTGGGTTCCATCAGAATCCCTTCATTTTATGAACAAGAAACAACGGTTATGACATACGATATTAATACTATATATACGAAGTATAAGCAGCTTACGAAAAAGCAACGTCAGCAACTCCTTGCGGCTCTTCAGTCGCAAGGCATCAACATTGTGAAAATCGAAGCCTACGAATATTCTGATGCTCCAGGCATCAAACATCTATTTTTCTATTTTGCAGAGAATAGCAAAAAGGCTATTCCATATTTTATGCTAGATAGCGAAGTCTGGAAGAAGATTTGTCATTACCTCATGGATAAAATCTAATTATATCCATGACTATACACTAGCATGCCCCCAATATAACTATAGCTTTTTCTACCAAAGCCATTAAACCTTTTACAACAAAGCCATTAGCAACACCTTTGATAGCATTAAGCCCCATTGTCATTAACTTCTTGTTCCATTTAGGCTTTTGGGTTTCATCCTTAACTATATCTACGGAATCTTTTAAATCCTGATTTCCAGATTCTTTTACAAGTTTTTCAATATCTTTCAATACAGACAAGAACTCTTTTTGCTCATTAGAATAAGCCACATTACCAATATGACTATTTTCTACACTTACAGAGCCAGTAGAAATGGAAGAGCCTTCTGTTGCAACAACAGCAGCATTTATATTATTTGTTACCATAATTTGTTTGATAATTTGTTTTGTAGCCATTACATCAAAATTCAAATCCCAATCCATCTTATCATTGAGTTCAAAAAAGAATGTCAACAATAACGATTTAAACTTAGAAATAACTGCTTGAATATTATTCATGTTTATATGTTGATTAGCTACTAATATATAGCCTTCAACATATTTCGCCATATAGTTTTGAACGATATACTGCGGTACAGCCATTGTCAAGTCATTACCATGTTTACCATCTTTCATCATTAATTCAATTTCACTTAATGACTCAAATACGGCCATATGAGTCATACGTTCTCGAATTTTATCATCTTCAATGTATTCACATGGAAATGGGTAGTTCTTAGCCATACGCCCAAAAGGTTGGGAAATATCAACCTTTACTATACAATTTATCTTTCGATAACTTGGCAAAGGATATTCATCGTCTCCATAGCCATTCAACTCATGCTTAATCCAATTTGTAAATTCCTCATCCTTTAAATAATGACTTATTGTCTGAGTCTTCAACAAAATGGACTCAATAGATTTGTTTTCTGTCAAATCAGAAATAACACTATCAACTAATGATTTCAAAGTATTCATCCTTATAAGTTTTTTAAGAAGTATATAAATAGAGAAGAAATCGCAAATTCACGATATACCCAATCTATCAAATTGATTTGTAAACTTTGCCCACATTAGATAAGAAACTACTTAATCAAACATTTCATTAAACCAAGCTTTTCTGCTTGTTTATACATTGTGAGAGCAACTTATCGATGTTGTCTAACCGTTGAATAATCATCTTCTTACTAGTTATCATCAATGAAATTTCATCATAGAGCATTGACTTCAAAACGACACAATCCTGACTAATAGCATTTACTGTATCACTATTATCAATCATCGGTAAAATCTGATTCATATCCTGAATTAGAGCCGACAATTTTCCGAACAATTCTGCCATATTGCGACCTTTGTTCCAATTTACTCCTCTAGAAATCGTTATAAAGTTTTTAAGTTCACTATGAAAACGCTCAGAATATTTGAATAATTCAAACATATGCATCAAACTTCGGGTTTTCTCTTTATATACCTTAGCAGACTTTGCCTGACGAAAAGAATAAAAAGCACAAATAATAGAAATTACAGTTACTATTGTATTAACGTTGGTCGCATCTATCATATTTTTCCAAAAGTTCCAATCCATATTCTAATCTTGAAGAAAAATAATCTATTTCATCATAACTCCAGCCCTTTTCTGTTTGTACCCACTCCTCAAAATCACTTATTGACAAATGTTCCTTGTTTTTATGCAAAGCTATCACAAAATTCAACCATCGTTCCTGATCATTAGGATGATGTGACAAAGGAAAAGCATCGACCCATAGAAAAAAAGCATTCCAAGAAAGGGGAATCAGTTCTTTAAGAGTATAACTTTCCTGATTAGTATAGACCTTATATTTTCCTGCATTAACAGGAATCAAGACACTATCGACAAAATACTGCAATATTTTATTATATACTTCTTTTTCCAAAGAAGAAAAGCCGCTATCTTGTGTTGGTACTATATTCACGATTGACAAAGTAAATATGTCTTCCGTTTTATATACAGAAAGTACCAATCTGACTTTAGGTAATCCTTCTATGCTAACAATAAAAGCAGTAAAATTGCCAAAAGTTCCTTTACCCTTGCTCTGTTCTGAAACTTTCAATCCTATCGAAGTAGCTTTATTTTCAGCACAAGATAATAAAGCCATTGCCGTTTCATAATCAGGCAATTCTATCTTATAATCTCTATATCGTTTCATATTTCATTCTACAATAATTTAACATCACTAAAATTCAGGTAGGACCAAACGGTCATAAGCACCTTTTCTTTAAATGGACAAACATCATTACCCCTCCTGATAAATACGATTCAACTTGCTCATATATTGCAGAGTTGAGAACTTACTAAAGATTGTATTTCGTGCATTGACACTTAGCCGATTTAATAAGTTTCTATCTGAATTTATTTTTCTGATAGCCTCCACAATACTATCAGTATCCTTAACTTTGATAAATAATCCATTATTACCATCAACAACAACTTCCGGAATAGAACCTACAGGTGTTATTACAGGCACAATGCCATAACTCATACATTCAAGTAGAGACATAGGTAATCCTTCAAAATAAGTAGGCATTACTAAAACATCAAGGCTTCGCAAAAAATCACACTTACTTTTTCCGGAAACTAAACCTACATAAGAAAAATTGTCACCTAAAGTTTGTTTAAATCTAGGTAAAAACTCTCCTTCTGTTTGTTCTTTTCCAGCAAGAATTAACTTAAATGGGATTCCTACTTCTTTTAATTTCATGCAACCAACCAACAGTTCCTTCATCCCCTTATTAGGCTCTATGCGACCAAGATAACCTAAGTTCAATGCCTTTTCTGATTTTAAGTTTTGCTCTTTAGCATAAAGCTCAGCATCTTTTAAATCTACACAGTTAGGAAGACTATAAACATTTTTAGCATGAAAACGTTCTTTCAAAATTTTCACCTCACTATCACTCAAGACTATAAAAGGAATATTCCATGAAAATACCTTTGATAAAATGCCCTTTAAAAGAGCAGGAATCTTAGGAGATGTCAAGAACAATCCTCCATGAATATGAACTACCATCTTATGTTTTTTATGCAAGGCATAATACATAAATGGCACATCACGTATGATTGATTTTGCATCAAGTGGGAAATTATAGTGTATAAGCGCATCAGAATGTGCATTAATAAATTTTGTCCATAAAAAAAATGATCCAATTAATTTCGTAATTCGATGCCAACCACCTTTTTCTTTATCCTTTTTTCCTAATTCGAAATGAAGATATTTACAATTAGGATTATTATCTATAATAAACCTAACAACACTTGATACACCACTCACATTCTGCGTTGGATCTAATGATGGTGACGTAATAATTATCTTTTGCATAAACAGCTTACTAAGTTATATAAACGAAATATCATTTTTCAAAGCATTCTTCAAAAAATCCCAAGATTTTATTCGCTCTTCTTTTAATATCGCATGAACTCTTTCATAATCTATAGTCCGTTTTACAATTATTTCTAATTCTTTAGGATTATAATTGTCTACGTATCTATCCGAAAGTCCTACCAATTCTAACAGATTTTTTAATCTGCTATTTTTACCATTTGGCGTAGCAAAAACAACAAATGGAGTTTTATACAGAAGACTAAAAACTAAACCATGAAAAGAATCTGTTATCACAAATCTAGCTCCAGCCAACTTTTTAATCCAATTTTCAACATCAGGAGGATAAGAATATCTAAATCCAGGAATTGGATACACATTAGTTATGGTTCTCAATGGAGCATTTATTTGCTTTGATATAAATTTTGCAGTCTGCTTAAATTCTGCTCTTCGATTAAACTGATAGCATATTATATCTGTTCTCTCAGGTATCGCATCAACAATTTCTGGATATGATTCGTGTAGCATAGTAGGATCTAAAACCAATTGCGATTGTATATCAAATTCGTTTGCCAGCAATTTTTGTCCAGCTTTTTCTCTAACAGAAATGAAATCAAATTGCAAAAGGGCCTGTTTTACCTTATCTTTGATTTGAGCATACTCTTTTGGCCATTTTTCTAGACCTAAGCTTGAAGCATAAGAACCCCGAAGACATTCTTTCGAACCAAAATCCAAAAAATACGCCAAACACTTGTCTTTGCTTATAAAAGGGTTCCACACTTGATCACTTCCTACCAATAAACAATCATAATTCTGTTCTGCCTTTTTCAGTTCTTCATATGAATGATACAATTCAGTCTGCTCAGGATAATGCTCATTCATAAATCTGACCAAAGTTTTATCCTTATATAAAGAAAAAACATGCTTTATACCATGCTTTTCTTCTTGTCTAAGATTGATTATCTTAACTTCATGACCAAGTTCTTTTAAAGCACGGCAGGTTGCATAGCACTGCATTATCGCACCATAATTCACTGAAAAATGATATGTTATAAGTCCAATTTTCATAACTCATTACAATAATTTAATACGAATTTTAGTCAATAATTTATATATCATCCAAAGACTAAAGACCTTTACGTCATTGGCATAAATATGTTTCAACGTTTTAGAAGATAATACTCTAAACAATTTCGACATTTTTTTTCTTTCAAATAATTGTCCTTTTTTACATATACCATTAACTATTCTATGATTATATTTAATCGCATTTTCTTTATCAGTAATTCCAACATGAAGGAATTTAGACATTTGATCTAATAAATCTACAGATTGTTGATTATGAGCTATTACCAAGGAGATTCCATTGTAATGCTCAGATTCATACAAGTTATCCCCCCATAAATCTCCAATCGTAAAATCTGCCTTACGTGATATACCATTATATTGGCAATTATAACATGAATATCTATTCGTTAATTCTGAGCAAAAACCATCAGTAATAAAGTTTTTTACGTTTGAATAATCATGAACATATCCATTGTCGTCTATTGTCTTCATATTATATTTAAAGCCAGCACTCTTCCATCCACTCTCCTTTGTTCTAAAAGAAAGAATTTTTTGAATTTTATAAGGCTCACTTTCAAAAAACTTATTTATCAATAATTTCGATGGAACCCCACCACAAATTAAATCAACAGTTATCAGACGACCAGAATAAACCTTATGCTTTAAAAATGAAAGAAGACCTGCAATCTGACACCCCGTTCCAGAAAACAAGACAAACTTTTCTTCTTTTAGTAATTTATATGCATGCAAATATGATATCTCTGCATTTGACTGAGTATATTTTGACCCCTGCAACAATGCAAGATCTTTCTTATCATTAATGCATATATGCTTAATATCACACACTCCAACATTAGCAGCACCAAAAACATAGCCACCTTGCTCCAAGACATATAATGCCATAGCAGAAAAAGCTCCGCCAGAGGCACTTCGTTTTCGAATATTGCTATCCAAATTCCAGGCAGCAAAGAACTTTGATTCAAATTTTCCACTATAATCATAATGTGAAACAACAGGACAAACCTTTTCACAATTATGACAAAGAATACACTTTTCTGTATTGCAACGTACAGCTAAATGTCCTTCTTCATCAACATATGAACTTAAAGCATTCTTATTACATGAAGAAATACAAACTAGACAACCTGTACATTCATTTTTATTGGCTAAAACAGGATGATTCATTATATATTATTTTTACAAACTTAGTAAAAAACAAACTAAAAAGTCCTTCATGTGACATTTAGGTCACTTAAAGATTGAGCTAAAATATAAATATAGCTTACATCAGAATTAATGATAGTAAAACTTTCTTTTATAGTTTATCAAAAAATGTAATATACTTGTTAATTATTGCCTGAGAATTAAAATCAGTTTCTTTAATTCTTCTGATTCTATTTCTCATATTCTCATAATTAGCATTATTAGTATCTAAGATGGAAACCATAACAGCTGTCAAAGCTTCAACATCAGCAGGTTTTATCAGATACCCTGTTTCGCCATCTGTAACATATTCTCTAAAGGCCTCTAAATTGGATGCAATAACCGGACACTCGTAATTTATAGCTACAATAACTGAACCGCTTTGTGCTATATCTTGATAAGGAGTTACAAAATAATGGCTTTCTCCAAACAAATTTGGGATATCATCATTTTCTACTCGTCCTATTCTCAAGTCAAACAATTGCGGATACTTTATGATAGCTTGATATCTTGCCCAATTGTCACACTTGCCAGCAATTATAACTTTAAACAGTATTTTCGTCTTATCAAAAGCATTTTGAGCCGCATTAATAAGTACATCTATTCGTTTATAATCACGAATATTACCAAAAGAAAGAAATGTGATAACCTCAGACTTTTTATTGGTAGAATTTCCATAATTCTTTAGCAAGAATGGAGCCATCAATACTTTTTTATGTGGATGCATCTGAAGTAACAGCTTTCTCTGCGATTCAGAAAAGGTCTGAAAATTTTTAAAAACAGACAGCACGTATGAAGCATAAGCCTTTGCAAACCAATAATTAGATGCCCCCTTAGGGGTATTAACATTATGGGCAGCAATTACTACTTTATTTCTATTCAAAATTAAAGCAGACAAAACATGAAAAAACGGAAAGCCAAACATCCCTGCATAAATAATATCATACTTTTTTTTCTTTATGTGCCAAAAAAGTTTAATATCAGAAAGTGCTGTTTTCAATGAACGTTGACGGGAAGCTTGTTCATATAGATTTATCGCCAAATTATCCGTTCCATTTAGATTGTACAGTTCTTTATCATATGGAACATTATCCTTATATAAAATAAACCAATCTATATGATAATATTTACATAATAATGGAACTATATAATAGTCTGTATCCATATAAGCACTTGGGGTTATCCATGCAATTTTTTTCATTTCAATAGCCTTTTTATACAATTCAACAATCCATTCTCTTCATTCTCCTCAACCATGATACTCTTCTTAACCCCAGCATTCTCGCCAGCTTCCACATCACGATGGCTATCACCAATCATATAGGATTCTGACAAATCAATATTGAAATCTTTGGCAGCCTGTAACAACAACCCAGGCTTTGGTTTACGACAATCGCAATCTATTTTGTATTCTGGGCGTTCTCCTTCGAATCCCTTATCTGGATGATGAGGACAGATATAAATGCCATCAACATAGGCACCTTCCTTACCCAAGAGGGTTGCCATTTTCTTGTGTATCTCGTTGAGTTCTTCCCATGTAACCTCTCCTCTTGCTATCACAGGCTGATTTGTGACAACAATTGCCAAGTATCCACTTTGGTTAATCAGCTTAATTGCCTCTGCTACTCCTTCTATCAATTCAAAGTCATCTATATTGCGAAGGAATCCCACATATTTATTGATTGTTCCATCACGATCAAGGAATATGGCTTTCTGTTTGTTGGTAAGATTCTTTGCCTGAACAATACCATTTTTGTAATCAGCCTCCACTTGATGAAAACGCTCTGGAGTACCCATGTCCTTTACATACTCTGGACTATCATAACAGAACATCAAGTTTGAGCCACATAGAGGTTTGAGTATCTGTCGGTCCAAGTCAACCTTTCCTTGTGGGAATCCAGACTCTTTGTTGATTTCAAGAGATTTCAAACTAATATCCAAAACCTTAGGATCTATCACATGAAGACCAGCATTCACACGATTGTCATACCACAGTGGACGTTCATCTTCCTTGGCAAGCCATTTCTCTACACGCCCATTTTTATCAGCAATAATCAATCCACTATCGTATGGATGCGAGTTGGGATGGGTAAACAGAGTAACAAGACCTCCATGATTCTTATGGAACGCAACCATACGATTGAAATCAACATCGAATGCTGCATCCGCATTCAAGAGTAAGAAAGGCTCATCACCTATCTTTTCCCTCAGTCTAAACAAAGCACCAGCATTACCAAGAGGTGACTCTTCTACAAAATAGTCTATCTTTGCCCTAAACTGACTGCCATCTCCAAAATAAGCAATAATCTTGTCGGCCAGATAACCTACGGTCAAAATGATGTCTTTAAAACCTTGCGCAGAGAGAGATATTATTTCTCGCTCAAGGATAGGCATACCTGCCACTGGAATCAGCGGCTTTGGTATGTTTGGAAAAAGCTCTGCGATACGGGTTCCTCTACCGCCCGCCATAAGTATTGTCTTCATTTCTAACAATGTTAAGTTATTACTAATTACCAAAGAACTTTTCTTCCAACATCAAGCACAAGCAATGATATACCGGAAGATGAAGTTCCTGAATCTTATACGTCTCAGTCTCTGGGACATGGATACAAACATCTGCGAATGTTTCCAACTTGTTTTCGTTCTGACCTGTCAATCCAATAACCTTCAATCCCTTAGACTTTGCAGCTACTGCTGCATAAAGAACATTCTTACTGTTACCAGAAGTTGAGATGCCCAAGAAGACATCACCAGCTCTACCCAAACCATTCACCTGTTGGGCAAAAATCAAAACAGGAACTGCGTCATTCATAAATGCAGTAGTTAAAGAAGGTTCTCCTACTAAAGAGATAGCAGGAAGAGAACCTTGAAGGTGATCAGCTAACACTGTACCCATCTCAGCATCAATTTGCATGAGTCTGTCAATCTGAGCAGCATAAATCTTACGCTTCAACTTAAACTCCTTCATCAACTCACCAACAATATGTTCTGAATCTGAAGCCGAACCTCCATTACCAGCTACCAATAACTTGCGACCAGCCGAATAAGCTTCCTCTAGAATTTGGTAAGCTTTCAATATATCATCTTTACAACTCTCCAACTGTGGATATCGCTGTACCAATGTTTCAATATGTTTATCCATATATGAATCCTTCAATTAAACATTCAACATTTAACACTCAACATTCGAACATCGTCTGTCGGATAGATTTTCCATCCATGAGCACCACCATCAGAGAACTGGAATGGCATCACAAAACCATTGAGTTTCTTCAAAGCCTCTTCTACTTCCTTTTTACGGGTAGGCTCAACTACAAACATGATGAAACCACCGCCACCAGCACCGGAAACTTTTCCAGCCTTAGCACCAGCAGCCATCGCAACATCCATTGCTTCCTGAATCATAGGATTGGTGATGTTATTTGCCATCTTCTTCTTGTTTTCCCAACCTTCACGAAGGATGTCAGCAAATCCATCAATATCACCCTTCAAGATAGCAAGCTTCATATCCTTTGCGCTCTGCTTTATCTTATGCATAGCTTCCACAGCATCATTATCACCATGAGAGGTATTCTTCTTTTGCTCTTCAATGATAGCAGCACTACTACGGCTCTTGCCTGTAAAGTAAAGAAGCATACTAGCCTCCAACTCATCGATAATCCATCGCTTAATCTTCAAAGGATTTACGATTACAATATCGTTCTGCAAAAACTCCATATAGTTGAAGCCACCGAAAGCAGCAGCATACTGATCCTGCTTACCACCAGACAATCCCAAGTCCTTACGCTCAATCTCATAAGCAAGTCGGGAAATCTCATAATCACCCAATGGCAATCCAAGCCACTCTACGAATGCCTTCAAGATACAAACCACCATGGTAGATGAAGTACCCAAACCAGAACCTGCTGGAGCGTCATTGTAAGTAGTAATCTTAAAAGATTTAGCACCTACACCAAAATCCTTCACTACTCGATTATATACACCCTTGATGAGACTTGCCTCACCATCAATCTCCAAACTTTCTGCCATCGGATAACTCTTGTTACAATGCGCATCAAACGCATTGATGGTTATCTGATTGTCATCAGTCTCTTCGATTGTACAATATGCATACAAATTAATTGTTGCATTTAATATCAAACCTCCATATATATCGCTATAGGGCGATACATCGGAACCACCTCCTGCCAAGCCTAGGCGAAGGGGAGCTTTACTACGTATAATCATATGTTAAAAAAGAAAATTAATTTTATATTCAAGATAATGGTGTGACTGACCTAAACACTCTTCAACTATAGTTGAATACATAAACCATAACCTTTGGGCAAAAGAAATAAATGTCAATAACCAAATAAATGTGGGAATACTATAAAAATGTTTTATCATATGACACACAACAATCCCCCATGCTATATAATAAAGATAACTGAAATACCAAAAGAAACGATCAAGGATTTCATGTGTTCCACCTAATACATTCATAAATATTCCATATACTCCTACCAAAACCAATATATTTTCCCAGTCTGTTTTTAAATATCCTTTACGTCTTACATAATATGCTGAAAAAATAAATGTAAAATGAATAATTGCAAGAATAAATATACTATATATGGACGATTCTCCTCTATTAAATCTATCAGCCATCATATGCTCAGAATCATACCCTTTATTTGTTATCAAAAATGCAGTCAATAAAGACGATAACGTAAATAAATATTTTTGTATAACTAATTTCAGAGAAACACATAAACAATATATAATACTGGTAATTTTTAATGATGGCATTTTAATATATCTTACGACATAAAAAGCAACAAACCATATATAGGCTGACGTATGAATAGTACAAGCAATAAAGCCTAATATAAAATATATTATCTTCTTGTTATGAATAAGATAATAAAAAGCAATCCATAAAATAGACTGAGCAAAAAATTGTCTAGAAATATTTAAGCAATTATACCTTGCACTTATATATATTAATGGTAAAGCAAAGGCTAAGGCCTTTCTATTTTTTTGCAGCATTATATATATAGAAGTTATATATATAAAGCCTTCTAATAAGAAAATAGAATAAAAATCAAAACCACATCTACCTAATAGATAGTTTATTGCAAGATAACCCTTTTCTGTTGTGTCACGATATAAATATCCTTTTTGTATATCTAAAAATGTATAATAATATTGTTCCCAATCAAATGCGTAGTTCCAACGATACCCTAACAGTATTGTATAAACTAAGCAAGGTATCCAAAAACGAACATCCAAGAATATTGATTTTTGTTCAATTCTTTCTATTTTATTATTTGATAGACACCAATAGCTCGCAGAAAAAACGAGCATAACAAAAAATACGATATAGAAAACCGTCAAGGTCAATTCTAAATGTGACATTTTATTTCTCTAAAAATCTTTTATATTCGCTGACAATAAACTCATTCATAGAATCAAGATACATTTGGTTTCGTTTCTTGATTTTCAAGATTTGTTCTTTACTTTCCCAAATATTCTCCAAGCATTCCACCCATTGATATGGTTTCTTTAAAGCGAACAAAGGTGCTGTTTCTTTTTGGAATACTCCTGCCATGCTATGTGGATGAACCAAAGTCACTTTATCGTAGGAGATGGCTTCAAACGTTTTTATTTTCAAACCAGTTCCTTGATATACAGGATTGATGGCAACATCGGCTTTGGCATAGAAATCTGCAGGATTATCAACGAATCCTAATAGTTGAACACCAGAAACATCTTCCAAATCTTTAATCACTTTACAGATACTGCCACCTATTATAAGTCTTGCATCATTAAAACGCTTTCTTATCAGAGGAAACACTTCTTTCACAAACCAATGTATGCCATTTACGTTATATGAATTTCCACCAGAAAGAAAAACTATATCATGATTTCCTGTAATAGGTTGTGGATGATAATCATATTTGCTATATATATTATAGACCTTGCTCAGTGGAGAAAGCAAATGGAAATAAGCCATTTCCTCATCCTGTACGGCAAATATATGTTGGCAACGTTGCAAGCCCTTAGCCTCTTGATGAGCATTCATCGTCCTGCATGGCTCATTCACCATCAAGTTTTTATAGCTCATGCAATCATGCGTAAAGACTGCAGTTTTAGGGAATTTGACTTTGGTGAATAGTTTTGTGAGATAAACATAATTGACAATACAGATATCGAAATTTTCTCGTTTTTGAAGTCTTGCAATGTAAGAGCTAAGACCTACAGGATAATCCTCATCAACATTATAATAGTTATTGAAAAATGCCTTGTCAATATATTTTTTTATATTGAATGACAGCTTCTCTATTTTGGGAACATTGAACAAATGGAAGCGTGTTCCCCAATACTTGGACGTTTCCTCCAAATCTCTTTCATAGGCTTTTACGTTCCCATGCATAGGCAATTCTTGTACATAAAGAAAATGTATCTCGTTACCGAGTCTTTCAAGAATTTGAGCCTGCGCCAATATTCCCCAACGGTTTCCTGCATTTGTAGGATGAGTAGGGCATTTTGATATTATGAGTATTTTCATTTTACTGATATTTAAAATTGCCTTCTGCCAGCTTTTTCAGTTGTGCAAGATTTTTATTGGCTGTTAAAGATATTGTCGTATTATTTTGTATGAAATGTTTTATCGTTTCTGTTTCATTAACAATATTGGAATAGTCTAATAAAGTTTCTTTGCTTTTCAATCCAAACATTTTTTGTAGCCCCTCAAACTTGTTAAGGTAAGAAATCCCAAACATAGGTTTTCCACATACATATCCAGATATACCAAAGTGCATACGCCCTGTAAATGTAAAATCAACCAAAGACAAATACTTCTTCAAGGTTATACCATCAGGAATATCATCAACATATAATAAATCATTATTATTTAACTCAGCATACAATACTTTTGAAATGTCCTTGTCAGATGTATCAAGGGCATATCTTCTCAAATCATGATACAATAAAACAACAGAACAATCATTAGTAACCAATATCTTTATCATATGTTTTATCATTCTAAAGTAAACATCTTTGCCAAGTTTCTGCATCTGTATAGAGTTTGGACAAAATGCCACGATAGTTTTTCCTGCATTTTTCTTAAATTCAATCCAACTCTTAGTCTTTTCAAAGCTGCTAGGTGTCTGATTGTTGTCAGGACAAAGAAAAGCCAAATCTGAAACCAACATCAACTTGTCTGTTGGTATAAACTTCTGAAGTCTGTCGTAAGAGTCAATATCTCTCGCCTTTACAAATCCATAAGTAGAATATTTTAAGAACATTTTCTTTGTTTTTGGGGGGAAACTCTTTCTGACACTAAGTCCAGTAAGATTAATTTTAAGGCCCATGCGATATGCCAAATCCAAAGACTTGAAGCGTATCGTTCCTGCTCCTTTATGAAATCCATCCATGATGTCTGCTCCGATGACGTGCAATTCAGAATACTTTCTCATCAAAAGCACAAGCTTTGTCAAATACAATTTGTCAAGTAATATCGGGTATTGTTTGTTATCTTTCAGATAATCTTTATCATAAGCATTACTGACAATTAAGTCTAATTTATGTTTATTAAAAGCTTTGAGAAAACTTCCAACCATAATATCCTCTCCAAAGCCTCCGTTTAAATCGGCAGCAGGAAGCAATAATATTCCATCTTTACCTTTACTTAATAAGTGCGCCAACAATATACTTATAAGACTGTCTGACCATGCAATTAACTTTAATATCAGTTTCTTCATTTCTTTATAATTGTTTTTAAAAATTTCTTTATATCTTGTTTTAATTTCACATATAGCGAAGGTCTTGTGTATTTATGAATAGCCTTTAACAACTGACCGTGTCTTATATAATATTTATAAAAAAACTCACGCTTCGGGTTATACTCATAAGGCTTCTCTATCACCTTGTTGCGAAATATTGCATACTCATATTTGGACTCAACTTGATTGAATAGCATGTCGGTGATGAAAGATTTTGCCTTTTCTGTATTTACCATCATCAATGAAGCCCCCTTGTGGTCATTGAACTCTTTGTGAAAATTATCTATGCCCCAAAAGTCACCCAACGTAATGTCGCTTCCCGATGACAGATATTTGATAGGACAGGAGTAGCATGACGGACGCAGGAATAGATTTTGCACAAACGCTTTGCCCCACAAAGAATCGTTGAAAGGTTCTGATTTTTCCTTCAACTTACCACCTGTACTGCTTTTGCAGTACAGGTGGAAAGTCTCCCAACGGGAGACTTTCCACCGAAAAGACAGCTTCTCAATAATGGTATTTTTCTCCTTACAATATTGCTCACTAATATATTTCTGCCATAAGATAGGACTTGGCACACCATGACATACAACCTCTACTAATAACAAGTTTTTATATTCTTTACGCAAGAATAATCTTAGGGCTTTCACTTGGCAGGGAGTACCAGAGAACAACACCAATCTGCCTTGTTTCAAAAATGTGCGTACCTTTATGAAGCTTTCTCCAATTCTGCTTTGCACATACTTGGAACCCATAAATGATTGTATACATTCTACATTTTCGGTGAAATCATGTTCTATACCCCAAGTTTTATTGAATTTGGCGCCAAATACTACTCCGTTGTTTTCTATTGTTTTCTTTGCCAACAAATAAAATATTCCACCAGAGGAACTTTCTTTTCTTACAGATTCTTTCTTATTAAAAGCTGCAAGAACTTCAAAAGGTTTACGGTGTGGAGTCTCGTTTTGTATAGGACATACTTTTTCGCATAGCCCACAATCAACGCAATCCTTTTCATTTATTTTTGGATACATGAAACCCTCTTCATCATATTTGAATTCAATGCATTTTCGAGGGCAAATTTGTTTGCAAGCTTCGCAACCGCAACATTTTTCTTTTTTATCTAACCTTATCATTAATTTTCTTTTTAATAATATTCCACACCATTTTTCTCTCCTGATTGCTGCATCCTACAAGAAGTACGGAGAAAACTGAACTTATTATACATGCAACAGACAGAATTATAAAAGATAGAAAATCTTCTTGCATATAATTATATAAAATAACAGGAAGAATTAGAGCAATGCAAGATACTGTAAGTGCATTTAATAATACTTTTCTTACATAATTCAATATATTAAGCATAATCATATTTTTAAGCATATATAATCTTGCTGCAAGGCACATTAATGAAACCACTATCATTATAACAATCGTAGTTTCTGGTATATAACCTAAGGATAAAGCTATATACGACAGAGGAAAATTGAACATTTGTAATCCACCTACAATAATCTGATAGTTTCTAATTCGTCCTGTTGCCATCATTGCTGTTATTAATGGAACAGAGATGGACTCACACATGGAGAATATAATTATTAATCTAACAAAAATAACAGTATGCTCTGGTACGTTTTTTAGCCATAAATCCAAAACATAATGAGTCTCAAAAAGTATCGGTAGAGACAAAATCAGCAATAAATAATAAGAGAATCGTGCTCCCTTGTAAATCAAAGTAAACATCGTATTATAATCCTCTGAGGCATAGCTTTTGGTAATTTGAGGATTTAAGGCTGTGGTAAAATTAACAACAAACCCATTTATGGCGGTATTTACTTGGACAGCAATACCTCTGGCAGCATTCACAGCAGGACCATAAAATATATTAAGCAAAATGTTTACTCCTTGATCTCGCAATATTGCAGACGAGCAGCCAATAAAGTTCCATCCTGCAAATCCAAACATTTGCTTCAAGATATCCTTATCCCAATGAAAATGATAGGTACATTCCGCAAAATGCTTCTTACAATAATGCCCGTAAGTTAATCGTATAACAATAGCTACTACACACATGAGAATTGCATAGAATATCAACTTATCTATCGGTGATGCCATAATCAAGAATGCTATTGCCAATTTGGCCATTGCCTCCAATATACTGATATAGGCAAAAGCCGACATCTTCTCGTGCGCTATGATTGCCGCATTATATGGAACACTTATCAAATTGATGACAAAGGTGATGATGGAGAATTGTAGTACCCAGTTAGCCGCCGTCATTCTCGAATCTGGTATCGTCATCTTGGCATTCATGAACCATACACCCACAGCCTCTATCAATACAACGATTATCAACGACAAAAGCAACTGTATTGTCACCGATGCCGAAAATATCTTATTGAGTTTACTTTGGTCTCCCGCACCTAATTCGTATGTGATAAATCTACTAATAGCGGATGACAACGACCCTGAAATGACTGAGAACATTGCTACTACGCCACCTACCACATTATATATACCAAAGTCTTCCACTCCCAACGCATTCAGTATGACACGGCTCGTATATAACGACACCACCATCATAAAGAGCATTCGGAAGTAAAGAAGAAGCGTATTCTTCGCTATTCGTTTATTATTATCTGATGTTTGATTTGACATTTACTTTTTCTATATTATTTTTCTCATACACATTACTGTTGTCCCTATCACTTTTTGTTTGATTCCCTAAAGCATTTCTTTGACGAACACTATCAGGCAATTCTTTTTGGTCTGAAGAACACACAATATTGTATGAACACTTTAACAATTCCATGCAAATAGAAGCAACAAGACTAAGAACTATAACCGCAGAAGCGTAAGTCATAAGTTTCCTCTTATTTCTACAGGAATAAACGGTTTTAAAGAAGACACTATGTTTATCCGTATCTATACTTTTCCAATGATAAGAGATACATTTTTTATTCAAAGGATTCAAATTTCCAATATAATCTTTCCAAATAGAAGGTTCCAAAAGTGCACAACTAACATAAGGAGTACTTCCTGAAACTGCTTCATCCTCAGAAGAACCTATAAAAAAGAAATGAAACTTAAACAAAGTGACAAAAGAATTTTTGGATGTCAAGTCCTGAATATCAGAATGATCTATCTCTCGAAGTTCATTTATCTTCACATGCGACATTTCTGAACGAGAAAAAGCACTTTGAAGAAAATCATTAGATATATCTTCTGTAAAACAAAGGTCACCTTCTTTCAAATTAGATATTCGAAATCTGAAATAAAGATTATATGTTTGTTCTGGATTTGCACCTCCTATTGTTTCTTGAATTTCATTTAAATTTTTAGGATCAGACAGAATTTTTATAATAATCTGCGTTCCTTTAACCAATGGCTTAATTTCTATGCTATTGGAACATAATTCATAGATACAAAATGATTTGTCTCCTTTTCTATCCTTTGCATACCTGTAAGTCGGACAATCTTGTAAGGTTAAAACCTGATAAGAGCCACTGAATAAATAACTTAAAAAATCTTCATTAAATAGTTTAGAACTCAAATCTGTTATATCTTCTTTTTTTACAGAAAAAGGAACCGTTATAGAAATCGATTCTAAAGAATTCTCAAGATTTTCCAAATAAACTCCAAAATCAACAGCACGATTGTAATCTGAACTATTTGGAAGTTTCCAATAATTGGCATGCAGTTCCCCTCTAACATTAGTTGGGTCTCCATTGGGAGTATTGGCATCTCTTATCCGGTATAATACATTTATACTACTCATAAGCTCTTAGTTTTGAATATACCAGCATCTTGTTAATTCTGTATTATGAACATCGCTAGAAGTAATTTTAGTGTTCCAATGAGGATAGTTATCTCCTTTTGTGCGATTATTCTGCCATTGAAGTGGCTCTAGATTTGAAATATCATGGGTACCGCCTTTTGATAAAGGTAATACATGGTCTATTTCCCATCCATATTCACTCTCTTCGCCATAGGCATCCTTTCGAATCCAAGCACCAGCATAATCCTTTCTAAAAAGATCAGGATTATTTCTAGGTTGCGGCAAAGCCTTTTCCCAAACTTGCTCAATTTCTTCCGCACTAAAGTCCTTTCTTGGCGTTTCCATACCTATTCTGAGAAATCAAATGTTATTTTACCAGGATTAATAAATGCGATAGATTTACATTCCAATGCTGTAAGTCTTTTTGCATTTCGTATAATTATATTTCCACCTTTTTGTTTGGCTATAAAAGCAAAATCCTTAAGGTTCATAACTGTATAATCATTCGCGCTTATTATAATGTTACTTCCTATAAAAAGAAGGTTCTTTAATTCTAAAGCTGTCATAATTCCATATTTTAAAATTGAACTGGAGAATACTATAATATGTAAATCTCGCACAATGCAGAATTCAATGCTAATTGGGTCCAAGCCAGCGTATCAAAACGCTTTTGAATATCAATACCCCAGTTGATGCCAATACTATCAATCTCATCGTCAATGTTATCAACAGTTAGTTCATCTGGTGCCAAATGTTTGTTAATCTTATTGACATTACAATTCCAAGCCTCACTATTGATTAAACACATTTTCCTTGCTTCAAAAGGCATGGTTTTAGGCAACATCTTTTTTAAACGGAACTTTGCCATTTCCCAAACAATCATGAATCTATAATTCGGATCATGTTGCTGTTTTTCTGCCGCCTCTGCAATTATTGCACAAAATTCGGGATCCTGCATTTCTGGTTGAGATGACCAGTAATGTTCCAAAGCCTCACTATCTGCTTTCCGCATAGCAACAATTCTTTGGTATTCTTCATCTTTGTATTTTACAACATAAGGGCTTTTGCTTTTTTGAGGTTCATTGCCATACCATAACATTTCTACAGCTGGTGATTTCACAGCAAAAAGAGAAGACCCCATACTATAATCACATTTTGACAATTCATTGAATGCTATGACCCGAACATCATTTCGAAAATAAAGATTCAATAAATAGAGAGCTGCCATGGCGTGAAGAAGAGCTTTGACATTACCTAAATGCAGAGAACCAAATCTATCATGCTTAACTGCCTGATAAGCTTTCGCCCAATAAACAACAGATCTTTTATGTGCATTTTTTAATGGTCTTAAAACCCTGTTTTCATTCTTTGTCAAATTAAAGAAAGGAGCTACTACCAGAACCTCTTTTTTTCCTGTTTCCCATTTTATATCTATGAGTTTTAAACAGTCTTCATCAAAGAATACATCTTTGTTACCTCGAGGTTTCTCACCGCCGTTATTATGATACAATTCTTTAGACAATGCTTCTATCTGTACACAACAACGCACCAACAAGTCTGCAATATAAGGTGAGAAGACCATCAATTGAGAGTCGCTAAATGTTGGTGATTCTATACCATTTTTGCGAACAGTTACTTCATCCGTAATGAAAATATACTTTGAAACTTCTATTACCTCTTTTTCGAGATTCAAATAGGTCTGCCAGAAAATATCTTTTTTATTCATACTCTTAAAATTAAAGCAACTTTTGCTCTTCTATCACCAGTTTGCTCAATACAGGCAAGAGCTTTTCTATCTTGCGGCACTTCACCTTATTATAATAGAAGTCTATATCATCTAGGAGGTCATAAGCCTGGTCTTCGGGCATATCACCACCATAACCGCCTGCTACAATCGTTATTGCGGCTAGCTTGCGAGCATCTAAATGAATGTGGAAATCGTAGGTGCTTCGAAGTAGCATAGGAAGAGCATTGTACATGATGTTGCAATAGCGCAACAGGTCTTTGAAGTCTTCTGATTCCGTTAAGTAGGCTTCGAGCATCTCTTCCTGATATTGGCGAAGAAGCAATAAGTACTTTTCCTTTCCTACCTTACCTTTTATGTTTTGGGTCATCACCCAGAACAGGGCATGGGATAGGACGATTTTATCTTCGGAAGGGTGGTAATAGAAGAGGTCGTCTTCGGGGCTATTCGACTTAGCCCATTGCTCTTCTATCTTACCTAACATTTCCTTTCGAAAGGAATTTCTATCTTCTTTATTCATTGCTATATTATCTTTATTATTGATCTTTTTTCGAATCCATCAGTCTCCTTTTAGCCAAACAAATACACCTTAAGGATTCTATTTTAATTAGTTTACGCCCCCGTTTCAGTTTTCCTTGTTACGGCATAACTTCCTATCACGGCATAGCATAGTAGCGGTATCAAAAAGGCAACAGCCATGCTACCTGTGGTATCAGCTATATATCCCATCAGTACCGGAGCTATCGCACCTCCCACTATCGTCATGATGAGCAAGGAGGAAGCAAGTTTGGTCTGGGTTCCCGCATCTCTCAATGCCAATGAAAAAATGGTGGGGAACATGATGCTCTCTCCCAAATACAAGGCGAAGAACGCTATGAGGGATAGGGTTCCACTACATACCACCACTATCAATGTGGCGATAAATGTAAGGATGGCGCAGACTAGAAGTACCAGCTTCGGCTGGATATAATTCATGATGACACCACCAGCCAATCTTCCGATAAAGAATAACCCCATTCCACCAAAAGCGAGATAGAGACTGGCAGTCTGCTTCTCTATATGAATGCTCTCCTCGGCATAGTTGATGAAGAAACTGTTCACTCCCGTCTGGGCTGCCACATAGAGGAATAAAGTAAGCATACCGAAACCGAATGCCATCACACGCATCGGCTTCTCTTCTGCCTTCTCATTCGTATCTGCCTCATGTGCTCTCCTTGGGTCGGGCAATGTAATTCTTGACAAGATCAATGCCACAGAAAGCACAAAGATACCCACCAGGGCATAAGGAATGGCGATGTTGACACCAGAAAACAACAGTTGTCCACCAACCAGTGGTCCCACTATCCAACCAATGCCATTGAGCGATTGCGACAGATTGATTCTACTCTCAGCCTTATCGGGGTGTCCCAATACCGTGGTATAAGGATTGGCACTTGTTTCCAGACAAGTTAAGCCGCACCCTATCACGAATAAAGACAGTACGAAGAAGTAGAAACTGTTGATTTCACTTCCCGGTATGAACATCAGGGAACCGATGCCAAACAGAACCAGTCCGGTAATCACTCCCCTGCGGTATCCCCACTTCCGGATAATCCATCCGGCAGGCAGAGCCATCAGGAAATAGGCTCCATAAACAGCTGCCTGTGTAAGAGCAGACATCGTCTTACTGATATGGAACGATTCCTGAAAATGAGGATTCAACACCTCCAGGATGCCATGGGCAAAGCCCCACATGAAGAAGAGGCTGCTGATAATAAGGAAGGGAACCAGATAGTTATGACCTTCGTATCTGAAGATGGATTGCTTCATCTTATTAAAACTTTCTTAGCCATTGGCTTTTGATTGATTTACCTTGTTTTCTATCCAACAATTCTTATTTGCCGAACTCCTTGATTCGGTGTTCTTCTTTCAATGAGCAGACAAGCAGTTGTCCATTTTTCTCGGCTACTATATAGCCATCCAAACCTTGAACTACCACCTTGCTTTCATCGGCAGCATGAACCACGCAGTTCTTGCATTCATACAAGCGGATGTCTTTGCCTACCTTGGCATTGCCAGCCTCATCCTGTGGAAGCAAGGTACGGAGGCTGCCCCAGCTGCCTAAGTCGCTCCAGCCGAACTCGGCTGGCAAGGTATAGATTTCCTTCGACTTCTCCATCACGGCATAGTCAATGCTTATCTTCTCGCAGGTTGGGAAGAGTTTGCCGACTACCTCTTTCTCCTGTTCGGTATAGAAAGAAGGTGCCATCTCGTCCATGATGCTGGCAAGATTTGGCTGGAAGGTTCGGATTGCCTTGCTGATGGTATCGATGTTCCATACGAAGATTCCGGCATTCCAATAGTAATTGCCAGCGGCAAGGTATTGCTCGGCTGTCTCCAGGTTTGGCTTTTCCTTAAAAGCCTCAACCTTGTTGATTTCATCTACGGATGTTGGCTCTGCTGCTGCGATATAGCCATAGCCTGTTTCCGGGCGACTTGGCTTAATACCGATGGTAACGATGGCGTTCTTATCGGATGTATAGCTCAATGCCTTGCTGAGCACTCGCTGATACTCTGAGGTATTGATGACCAGGGCATCGGATGGTGTCACCACGATGTTGGCATCAGGATGCTTCTTCTGGATTTTCCAGCAGGCATAAGCAATACATGGAGCGGTATTGCGAGCCTCCGGCTCTGATAATATGTTATCTACTGGCATGTCAGGGATTTGCTCCTTGACAATGCGAATGTATTTCTCGTTTGTCACTACCCACATGTTCTCGACAGGACAGATTGGCTTCAATCTATCTACTGTCAATTGAATGAGGGAACGGCCGACACCCATCACATCAATGAACTGCTTTGGGTAATCGGGGGTTGACATTGGCCAGAAGCGGCTACCTACGCCGCCGGCCATAATAATGATTTGTATATCGTTGAAATTATGCATCATATTGTTATTTTACCTCTTAGTCTCCTTAAGGAGATATTTTTTCTAAAATCATCCCGTCCTTCTTTACCATAGAAGTCAAAATCACTTCACTTCATACATCTTAATTCCTGTAAATACTACAGCCATTAAAGGCTTTACCATTAACCATAGAATTATTATATGTACATAAAGCAAAAAACCATAGCCATACCATTGGTGACTTCCACATAGATATACCAGTGAAACTATTATAGGTATAAGCACTGTGAGATTTCCTGCATCATAATAACGACTCAAGATATATCTCGCCTCATCCCACTTCCTTGTGTAGCTGCGTTTGGTAATCTCAACTCGCTTATTTTCAAAAAACAATTGGATACCATACAGTAATAGGCTAGCTACTAAGAGTGCAACAAAAGTACCAGAACTATTCTTGAAAAGTTCCAGCGAAAGTATATCCCTGAAAATAAAGTCATTCAAATATGTCTTCGTTAATTCCAAGAATAATACACTTACGATTGAAGCAAATATTGATCGAATCAATATGGATATCCAATTACCCTCAAAACTTACCTTATGTTTAAAAGCAGAATCAGAGAAATGACGAGGAAGCTTTTCCACTTCTTCCTCTAATGAAATAGCCAAATCATCTTTGCGCAAATTTTTCATCATACTATACTTCTCCACTAAAGGTTTCAGCTTTTCATTTCCAAACTCCGATAAGGAATTATAATAGAGCATCACAAGTTCATACTCTGAAAGTTGAGCCCTCAATATGGAAGTATAGTGATATTTTTCCTCTGTGGTGATCAAATCTGAACCATCTATAAACTTCAATATTCGATAAAAATACCTAAAATAATGATCAAGAAGACCATCCATTATCTTCTCAAAGGCACTTATACCATTATCTTTGATACTATCTCTAAGCGTTTTACCTTCTACCTTACGTTCTATGAAGAGATGCCGAAATATTATGCGACCCTTTATTTTTTCAGAATTTTGAGAAAACTTACTTTCACCTGATTCTGTTCCATATAAATTAACCAGAAAACTATCAACATGATCAGCATCATTATCTTCTTTCTCTAAAGTCAAACCCTCAATTATATCCTCAAATGTTTGACTCATATTAAAGAAGGTATTCTCAAATTGTGTTTTTTGATCTGCTATGCGATTTCTTCTATCATTATTGATCTGCCAAATGATGGTAAGAATTACACCTCCAAAAGCGAGGCCGGAGAATAAAGCATTGATAAGACCTGCACTATCACCTAACTGACCGGTTTTTACTAAATTACTATTTAAACCAGCAGAATATTTGGTAATTTCTGGCAACTCAGCAATATAAATGTAATAGCATCCAAAGATAATAACGAATACTATTATTGCTATATATGTAATGGAATAATTATCCTTCTTCATGATACAATTTATTTAAAATATTTTTCATATTTCACCATAAATGGAACCTTACGCAATTCTTCCATTATCAAATATTCTTTTTCTGATTCACAATAAATACTATCACAAAAGCGACTCCACAAGTCATAAAGGTTCACATCATTGAGATCGTCCTTAGTGAACTGTGGTGCTCCTGGCATAAGTTGGTATTTCTTACCTTCTATTAAGTATTTCTTGTTTTTTTCTAAATCATCTTGAAGATTGTATGAGTAATTAAGTTCAACAGCTTTCAGATATATCTTATCTGATAGTTTTGCTATCTTCTTTGCCAGAAAATCATTCGTATCAGCAATTTTTTTATATGCCCTAATCTTTTCTGCGATTTCTTCCGAAGCCTTTTCTGATTGTTTAAACGAGAATCCAAACACTCCGTCTTTTTCATTGAAATCTTCCTTAGGCTTCAATCTTAACAAGAACTGTTTATTATAAAAGGTTCGAGGAAAGACTTGAAGACCTAGAGTGAACAATCCTGGTATTTGTCCAAAAGGCTTGTCCATTACATAAAAATAGACAATTCCAACACCTTCCTTAACAGGTACATATTTATCATCTTCATATTTATGAGTAGCATAAAACAATGCAATGTCTATAGAGGAGGTCAGATTTAAGAAAGGGGAATCCAAATGATAAGCGGATGCGATTCCGTATGGATTTTCCATTCTTATCTTTGTATTACTTTTGGGTAAGTCTATACCATTCTTAAGCATAGCATAAAGCGGAAAAGACTCTATAAGTAATTTAAACTGCTCTAGCTTTACATTTCTTTCAAGCATATTGTCATGAATAGGATCTTTAAAATATGGAAGAATAAACCGTTTCGGATTAAATTCATAATTTCCATAGAACAAAAGTCCTTGATGTGTGATATTGGGCTTTAACACGGTCATTCCATCAGAAAGTTGAGTCAACAAATATTTATCTTCTGCTCCATCAACTATACTTTCGGAAGGCATCAAATGCTTAACAGGGAAGCGATCTTGGAATATATTCAAAATTCTTCTGAGTTCCAATGCATCAGGCAGCTTGTTCGAATCAGTATTTTGGTAAATCATCTTCTGGTAATTATTAAAGAGACAACAGATTTGCCACAAGAACAAATCAATTTCGAATGTGTACCTCTAGGTGGTATCGAACCACATTCCTTACTATATTATAGTTATAAAGGAACTACCTAAACTAAAGGATTGGTTAGGATTATCTCTTATCTTTAAGGGTGAAGGATTGAAATATCTTTCCTCCACCTTATCTTTTATTCTTTATAAATCTCAACATTCTTCGTTTCATTCCAAAGGAAATTCGGCTGTCAGTCTAATCTTTTAAAGGCATTATTATCTTATGCTTGGCAAACTACCTTTTTTTGAACAATCCAAGAATTGGACATCATTATACATTTCCAATGCAGACAATTGTCTATCTGTAAAAGAAAGGAGTTGCCACTTTAAATCATGATATGCAGCATCACCATAATGGTAGAAAACTATTTTTCTATTTGAATTATTATAGCGACACAAATCTTTAAAGAAACTAGCAAAATACTGCTTGTCAGTATCACCAAGCGAATAGCCATAAAATATAATATTATGAGCTTCGGATAGCCATTTGGCAAATGTTTGTGTTTGTTTATATTTACTATATGCTTTATATAAGAATGCATGTTCTTTGGGAAGTACAACATCATCTTCCACCCCAAACACAATGTCATCTTCAACATGTAAACTACCATGTACATGAAGAAGATTATGGTTATAGGGAGCGAATGCATTTGAAGAGATATTTTCTACAAGTTCTGTATAGTTGAAGGTAACTATTCTATTACTGCTGTACTCTTCTATTTGGTATAATAATCTCAAAGCATTCGATAAAGACTCTAGTCGACAATCCCTACTGGTTTCTTTTCTTAAATACTTTTTTAAAGCATCCTTTAAAGATTCATACTCTTGTTTAAGAAGTTTTCGACCATAGGTTTTCATTGGCGTCATAAGCCCAGATTGATTTACCTCTAAACAATACCTAGACAATTCTTTTTCAATATCAATCCAAGTTTTACTTTTGTTTTGCTCATCGAAAAGATATTTACCTAGATAAGTTGCCTCTTGAAAATTTCGAAATTCTTGACTTTCCATAAAGGCACCATAAGAGGTTCTAAAACCTAAATCTAAATCAAAACCATTGCCTAAAATCAATAATGTATTATCCATATGAATCTATACAATTACAATTTTAACACAAAATCTAACACTTAAATCTCTAAAACCATCAAGCAAGCTTACTTCTAAGCAGTACTAGAAGATAGTTATATAGTAAGCACACGATTTCACCTCAGCTGTTTTTTCAACATAGTAACAAGAAGAATTGATTTCATTCTACATAGCTATGCATCTCGGTTCAAGCTAAAGCAACTTTTGCTCTTCTATCACCAGTTTGTTCAATACAGGCAAGAGTTTTTCTATCTTGCGGCACTTCACCTTATTATAATAGAAGTCTATATCATCGAGGAGGTCGTAAGCCTGGTCTTCGGACATATCACCGCCATAACCGCCAGCTACTATTGTTATAGCAGCTAGCTTGCGAGCATCTAAATTGATACGGAAATCGTATGTGCTTCGAAGTAACATGGGAAGGTAATTGTATAAGATGTTGCAATAGTGCAACAGGTCTTTGAAGTCATCTGATTCCGTCAGGTAGGCTTCGAGCATCTCTTCCTGATATTGGCGGAGAAGCAATAAGTACTTTTCCTTTCCTACCTTACCTTTTATGTTTTGGGTCATCACCCAGAACAGGGCATGGGAGAGGACTATTTTATCTTCGGAAGGGTGGTAATAGAAGAGGTCGTCTTCTGGGCTATTCGTCTTAGCCCATTGTTCTTCTAGCTTACCTATCATTTCCTTTCGAAAGGAATTTCTTTCTTCTTTATTCATTGTTTTATCTTGTTTCTGTTGTCACGCAGATAGCGCTGATTACGCAAATACCTTCGAGGGGCATCGTAAGTACTTTCGATGGGCTACGAAGGCTGTTTCATCGGGCTTCGTAAGTACTTTCATTTTTTTGTATCATACTTCATCAAACCGTCAATGAGGAACAGTTACTTATACAAATCTACATTGATGTCGAATGGAGAATCAAAGTCCTTCAGCATGGCATGCTTCGTATCTTTCTCTGAGAGATTGGCATGCTCTGTTGGGATTTTCCAATCAATACCGAGGGTATCATCGAGGATACTGATGCCTCCATCAGCCTCTGGATGGTAGAAGTTATCACACTTGTACTGGAAGACGGCTGTTTCTGAAAGGACTGCAAAACCATGGGCAAAACCCTTAGGGATGAAGAACTGGCGATGATTGTCTTCTGTCAGTTCTACAGCCACATGCTTGCCATAGGTTGGTGAACCTTTACGGATATCTACTGCTACATCGAGTACTCTACCTTTTACGCAGCGTACCAGCTTGCTTTGGGTATATGGTGGGCGCTGGAAGTGCAGGCCTCGCATCACGCCATAGCTGCTCATAGACTCATTGTCTTGGCAAAAGTGAACACAGTGTCCCAGGATTGGAGCAACCTTCTCTTCAAACTCTCGTTCGCTAAAGCTCTCGAAAAAGTAGCCACGAGCGTCACGGAAGAGGCGTGGCTCTATAATGAGAACGCCTTCTATTTCTGTTTTGATTATATTCATTGGCTTATTTTTGTTCTTAAAAATAAGAAGTTCTAAAATCATCCCGTCCTTCTTTACCATTAAAGAAGGCTCCACCTTTCTCACCAAGCCTCTCTTCCCTCAGGAACGAAATGATGTAACCGCCCTCCGGTGCTCAGAACCGCTACGCTCCAAGGTTGGCGGGCCATCAAAGGTCTCGCCAGAATTAAGTTAAAGAAATAACTATTTCCCTCATCTTGTCAATGGATGATTTTAATTCCTCAAAAGAATAAGGATCATTCAGATGATTTTCTGGATGATGAATTTTATTACGAATATACGTCTGCAACGTAAATGATTTCTGAGAAGGATTTCCGTTCTTCTTTATTTTCTCCCAGATCTTGTCTTTTACACACCCTTTTGTTACAAGCCAGTTATCAAATTGGTCTTCTGTACTATTCTGACCATCTTCATCTATCGCTATCGTTTGAAGATGCCCAAACAGTTCGTCATGATATTCCTCAGAATATTCACCAAACGCAGAATAATTGATTTCGTTCAGTGATGGAAAAGCTAAACATGAAGGAGTTACACATCGTACATTCTTATCATTATTAACTTCTTCAACTAATCTCAGATTACCGAAATTCATCATCTTCACGACATGAGAACTATGTGTTGTCATGATAATCTGAGCATGTGGGTTAGTTGCTATCTGCTTAAAAGAATCAATCAGCATCCGCTGATGATGTATATGTTGAGACGTCTCAGGCTCTTCGATAGCATAAATGATGTCGGTATGATCAGAATCATGCATCATTCTTTCTGCTTTAGCTCTAAAGAAGTTCAAAAGTATCAATCGTTTTACTCCACTACCTCGTTTGTTGATTTCAATATCATTATCACTTGTGATAGACACATTTTTAAAGACGTCTGCCCATTTAAGAGATTCAACTGATGGAATTGAAGGATTCAGTGTTTGCGCTATTTCTGGATTCATTTCTCCAATTTTGGCTAATGTAGCAGAAGTAACGGTCTGTAACTTATTCCTAACTTCATTAGCCACCTCTGTCAGTTTATCCAATATAGCTTCGTCTGAGAATATCTCCTTGACAGCCTCTTTCAAAGGGTCTTGCGCTTCTTTGTCTTTATCGCTATTACTTCTGTCAGACTGGAACAATGAATAAATAGGCATATACAAGTCTAACTTTTGCCAAATGTCTTTCAAACCGTCGCCTGTCGTGTCTATTTCACCTTCTTCTAATTGGAGGTCATTTGCATAATGGTTCCAAATAGCCTTTCTTAAAAGTGCTTTCTTTGTTCTATCTGAGCAATCCAAACCATTTGCTTTCTTCTTTAGGTCAGCAATTTTCTGAAGGAGAAGATCATTGCAGTTTGGATTGGTCGGATGATTTGCCTTGATGTAGATTTTAGGCTTTCCTGCTGCTTGATATTTCTTTATGACAGTTAAGCAACCATTGCTATCCAAAAGCATCTCATCTTGCAATGTCGTTGATACCATATCGTCTATAATAATAGAATCTGGGAGATTGTCAAATACAGCTGTGAAAACTGTTTCTGTATCGCCAGAAATTATTGCATCCTTGTTTACGTCAGCTAGCTCAATAGGGCTAACTGCACTCTTATCGTTGAAAAATATATCCAATGCTTCTAATATGGTAGATTTACCTATATCATTGCGACCGACAAATACTGTCAAGTCACTTATATTTATACGAACTTCATTCCGATAGCCTCGGAAGTTCTTCAATGAAAATGATTTCAGTCTCATTTCTTCTTGATTTATCCAATTAAACTTTCAAACATCTCACGAATGTCTGCTTTTTCTTTTTCGTATTTCTTATAGAACTCACTATGATCAAAAGACTCTGTATTCGAATCTTCTTTCTCTTGCAATTCTATAATGCGCTTTTCTGCATAATCGTATATGTTATCAGTGTTCCAATGCGGAACGAAAGAGGACAATTCTGATATTTGCCCCTTTAATTCATCAACTTCCCCCTCGTAGGTACAATTATCAATATCCCATTGAATTTGATTTTCCATGTTCTGCAAATATGCATCATCGGTTATGGATATAGTACTACAGCCATGTTCGTCTCCAAATTTTAGATACGACACATACTCATCTGTATTATTTGCACTTTCACGCATATCATAATATAGGGCTTGTTTGTCTAAATGTTCTATTTTGTTACCTACAATATCTAAAACTTCCAACCTATCATCCATAGAATAATTCATATCTCCGAAATCCTTTTCTGACAAAGCTAACAGATTAACATTTAAAATGTTCTGATCTTTTAAGGCCGGCATATTCACATACAAAGTCTTCAAGCAACCAAACAAATCAAATGGTTTATAGTCTATTTCGTGCTTATCATCCATGCGAACAATACTTGTTCGTAACTTTCCTGTTGCAGGATTAAGTATCTCTGTAAATTTGTCAGCTAAACATTTCTGCAATTCTCGCTGAATTCTTATCTTATTATGCTTATCAGTAGTGGTATATTGCTCATACAACTGCTCAATATAGATAGAGCAAGCAATCAGTTTTTCCAACAATTCAGGGCGATCTGTCATGTGGTCAACCAAAAAGTCATGAATAGAAGGATTAAAGAAATCAACGAAATGACTTTCTCTGTCTCTCATCTCAATTTTAATAAAACTCCCATCCAATGTTTTTAATGATTGCATCCAAAGTTTGTCATCCTTGGACAAAGCATAAATATCTTTTGTAGAATCACAGAATACTTCGAAAGCTTCTCGCCAATCCTTCAACAAACAAGGACGGTGAAGTGTGACTAAGACTATCAGCGCATATTGGCTTAATGCATCAAGTTTATTGAAAGCCATTTCCCAAACAGAATTTGGATGATCAAAAACATAGCAAAAAGTACGATAGAAATCATCAGGGCTTTTATCTTTCCACTCTTCATGATTAATGAAGGCCTCTATCACGCGTGGATTGAAGTTTTTGTGATTTATCAGATAAAAGTAATTGTAGTCATGTTTCAAGAGATTTCGCAAACATTCCTCTGGTATATTCGAATACGCCAAATGATTGTACAGAATCTCTGCTTTAATCATCTGAGTATATGAACCGAGGTCAACCACGCATTTGGACAAATCTAAATTGTTTGTCTCAAACTTCTCATAATATAGTTTGGCGTCTTGCAAAATATATTCTCTTGTTGTCAATATCAACAATTTATCCTTAGCCTTACGAATATGTCGAATGAACAGAATCAACTTGGATTCAAATCCCTTTTCTCCATGTTCGAAGAATGTATTTCCCAAGAAATCATCGAAGAAGAATATCTGTTTCTTGCCATCTTCAAGCAAATCCATCGCATTATCCAAATCATTGGTGATGCAGACGAACTCGTCATAATCGGTTCCTAACTTTTGGAAAATCAATTGTCTTGCTAATGTTGTCTTGCCAATGCCAGGAATACCAGATATGATAACATAGTGATACTGGAGGAGTTTATCCATCGCTTGATCAAAACTTTCGTTCATGACATATTTCTTGGATTCATCCAAACATGCCTGATATTCCAGTTTTGACCAATTCACAACACGTTTATTTATGATTTGTTCCATTACAGCTGTACTGCACAACCAAAGTTTGTAATATTGTTTCTCTATATCTGCATGCTGAGCCAAGAGATTGTTCAAATCATCTCTTCCAAAAATATCTTCCGTACTTAGTATATAGGGATGGAACATCTGCTTGATTTCTTCCTTGTTAATTGGTGTCAGTCCAACAGTTGTAGATATATAATATTGTGTAGGGGATAAAGCCTTAACTTTATCAACTTCTTTAGCAAGCTCTCTTTTTAGAGAAGAATACTCCTTGTAGCGCTTGCATTGGATAATTGTAGAACTATCCTTTATACCTGCGCATCGCAAATCTATTCCTCCGTCACGTCCAGATGTAAAACTCTCTATATAACATCCAAGATGTTTTTGTAAGAGATCTCTTGTGAGGCGCTCAAATTCAGAGGCAGAGAGAATCAGAAAATCGTAATTGTTCATTTGTTTTGGAGAAAAAACATTTTCCCAACCTTAATTGTTTTAAGCTTTTTCTATATCACCTCGCTTACGCTCACCTTATCCATAATCTTGCGCCATAAGTCCTTGGTCATGGCGATGGTGGGGGAGACACTGAATTTATATTGCTTGCCTATAGAACGCAAGTTGTACATCACATTATGGCGACTTTGCGTTATTTGGTCTATGATGTCTGCGTTTCCTTCTTTGGTGATGATAGGGAACATATATTCTGTGTCCGTGGAATATCTGTTGGCTATTTGTTGCATGGCCTTATCCCATTTGATCGTGACAGCAGGATTGTTGTCAGATGCGTGGGAAATATAGGTCAGCATCCCGTCTTTAACGTCGGATTTCTTCAGATAGGCTATATCCACAAACTTCATGCCTCTTGTATAAAGAGAGAACAAGAACATGTCTCGTGCGAATGCTTGCGATTTGTGAAGGTCGAGAGTTCGCAAATAATGCAACTCAGCTATTGACGGGAACTGTTGAGAGGTGCGCTTGGGTTGTAAGTGTATTTTTGTTCAACTACTCTTCTACAACTTCAAAGTCTTCCTTATGCACGCCACGGATAGCTACAGCTATTCCACCGAAGTCGAAGACGAGTTGGCGGTCACGGTCTATGCGGACAATGTAGCCTTCATAGTCTTTGAATGGTCCTGAAAGGACACGCAACTTCACGTGGTTCTTGGCAAACTTCTCAAAGGCATCACGAAGGAATGTCACCTGCTCCGGATGGGTCTTCATCACATTCATAAAGGGCTGCATGATGGAGTCCTTGATGGATGCTGGTCGTCCTAAACTGCGGTCGTTGACTAAGTGAAATTGTGGAAAATGCTCTGCAAGAAATTCTTGTAGGTCATTCACGGTACCTTGCAAGAAGACAAGTCCGCTGACAGATTGCTCCAAAGTCTTTTTCACTCCTTGTTGCCTTTCCTCATCCTTGTAGGAATAACGAAGGGTTTTATGAATGAAAAAAGGTTGTTGGGTATTTTCCTCGTTAGCATTAAACTTTTCAAGCCATTTCTCCATTCCTTTAGCTGCCATGTGAAGAATAAAAATATAACTCCATGAAGTGGGGTCGGTAGAAGGGTCTTCTTTCTTTTTTATCCGTTTGCGTCGGGATATTCCTTCTACACTCGGATCCGAAAGTCTTTCAGCCCCGATAACGTGTATGCCCTTTGGTAAGCGCTTGCTTACGTCGGCTGTAGAAGGTGAATTCAAGCAATCCTGCGTCATATTCTCGTCCTACTTTATGTCCTCAGCTGCAACCATGCATGATGGTTGTGGAAGCCTAGTCCATTTATTATTATAGTGCATAATCTTAATCGTAATATGAGTGCTTGGCATGCAGCCTCTGCACATGTATCTTTATCTTACATTTGTTGCACACTCTTATGGTAAGAGATACAACTTGGTGCAAAAGTACAAAAAATAGTTGAATTACGTGTCAGATTTTATCATTTTCTGTATGTCACTCCCCAGATTTAACACAATTGTTTAGCAAATCTGCCTTGGAAGAACTCTCCAAATGGCAGATTTGCGGCCAATTCGGCTGTTTTTACTCTCTTACCATAAGAAAGGGCGAAATTTGCTAAACATTTTACCCTACCATTTGGGAGAGGGGTAAATATAATGATTTATTTACAACTCTTTCAAGATTTTGCTTATAATCCGCTTGTTGGCTTCATTGATGGTTGCTACGTCTAATGACTGCAAGTAGATCTGTGTGGTCTTATAGGAGTTGTGTCCCATGCCCTCGCTGATGGTGGCTATCGGTATATTCATGTGCAAGGCTACGCTTGCCCACGTGTGGCGTGCCACGTAGGTGGTCAGCGGTATCTTTAAGCCTACCATCTCACCGATTTTCTTCAGGTTGTAGTTGGTGTTGTGCTCCACCTTGCGGTATGCCGTGTATGGAGAGGATTCCTTGCCTGTCAGGATGGGCAGCAGGTAAGGGGAGTCCTTGGTCTGTTTAGCATACTTATCGATGATGGCTTGCATCGGCTTCATCCACTCGATATTGAGGTTTTGGTGGGTCTTGCGACGATTGTAGCTCACCAAGCCACATTTCAAGTCGCTCTTCTTCAGGAACGCCATATCCACGAATGCCATGCCTCGGAGATAGAAACTGAGCAGGAACAGGTCTCGTGCCTTGTCAAGGGAGGAACCTGTTGGCAACTCCAGGTTTTCTATTTTACGAATATCCTTTACAGAGATTGCTCGTTTGGCAGTTCTCACGTTAGCGGTCTGCACGTGAGCAAAGATGTCCTTGGCTGGCGCATGGCCTGTTTCCACTGCCTTGTTGTAGAGTGTGCGCAAGGTTCGCAGATAGAAGGACACGGTGTTTTGTCCAATACCTCTGTTGAACAGCCATGCCTGATACATTTCCATCATCTCGCTGGTCATCTGAGAGAAGGTGAGGTCTTCGTGATTACGAAACTCCATGAAGCGGTTGGCAGCACTGACATAGTTGCTCTTGGTGCCTATGCATTGCATCTGTTCCTTCTTGGCTATCTGCAGGCGGAAGAAAGCAAAAACGCTCTGGCTCTGTGGCAGCTGCTGTATCTCCTTAGCTATGTCATCAATGGTATAAGGGATGCCATCCATCTCCTTCTCATGGATGATACGCTGCATCTGCTTCATCTCCCAATCTATCTTTGACTGGATGAGCTGTAGATGTGCCTGTCTGTTGTTGCGGTTAGAAACAATGATAGCCGACTTCTTGTCGTTCCACTCTTCTGGAAAGACATGATAGTCGGTACTGATCCAGCGCAGGTTGCGCTGGTGAATGAGGTGATAATACAATGTGCCTTCCTTTCCTGGCACCGAGGATGCTCTGAATTTTACTTTTACTGTTGCCATAATACTTTATTAAATGGGTGAATAATGTTTGTTAAAACCAGAAAGAATAAATAAATTAGTTTAAAATATAGCGTGGTTTCTATTTTTTTTGTAACTTTGCACAAAAACTTAGTAAGATCAATTATTCAATAAACAAAAATGAAGAAACAAGCAGTTATGTTTTTAGCTTTACTCAGCCAAAGTCTAGGCTTGACGTATGCTGATAATCTGACCGAGACTAGGGGCATCGGACAATATCCAGGACGCCCATCGCAGTTTACGGCTCCTAAGATGGTGAAGGATCAAACCTATAGGAACATCGCCTTGAACCGAATGGTATATACTTCATCCAATGCTGATTTCAATCTGACGGGACATCTCGTAACCGATGGAATCATCACCAGTAAAGCTCCTTCGTTCTTGAGTGTGAAAACCAACGAGGGCGAACTGTCTAATCGTGACAAGGAGAAGATGATTGACGGCAATACGGTGACAAGTCAATATATTAAAGGTGAAGATGCTTTCGTGGAGTTCAACTGGGATGCCATGAAGGTGAACCTCAAGAACCTGAAGTTCACCGGCGAACTGGCTTACTACAAGGAAAAGGCTTCCGAAGGTTATGTAATCCGTGTTTTGGGTTCTCATAATGGTACCAAATGGGAGGTGCTCGGTGAAGAGAAAGGCACCGGACTACCTGGTGAGGCTACCAAGCAGCAGGTGAGCTCTGACCCAAACAAGTTCCAGGACGTGGTGCGCCTGCCGCTTAGAAAACTGAATGTTAACATTCCTTTGAAAAAGCAGGGCAACTATGAGCATGTACGCATCGAAATGAAGATGAAGGGTGCAGCATGGTGGCGTATCAAACTCATCGATAACACCACTTCATGGCGTCCATCCATGCACTTCTCAAGTGTATGGAAATCTGATTTAACCAATAAGTTGAGTTCTAAGGCGCAGTGGCTCTATGTGGATCTGGGGACAGAAGCAGACTTCGACCAGGTGAATCTCTACTGGGTGAACAAGGCACGCCAGGGAAAGATTCAGGTTTCTAATGATGCCAAGAATTGGAGCGATATTGCTACCCTGGGACAGCAGAAACAGAAGGGACTGGTAGAGAAGGTGGCTTGCAAGGGACATGGAAGATATGTAAGATTGCAGTTGACAGAACCGGATGCTTCCGGCAGATTCGCCTTGTCTGAAATGCAGGTGATGGGTAAGGGCGGTTTGCATGCCGAGGCAGCCAATACGCTGGCTTCCAAGAATGGCAAGCAGATGCTCAACCAGTGGCTGTTGCGCCGCGAGGGAAGCGATGCCTGGATTCAGGCTACCGTGCCGGGTACCGTGCTTACCAGCTATATGAACATCGGGGCGGTGCCTGATAACCGCTATGATGACAATATGCGACAGATTTCCGAGTCGTTCTTCAATTCTGATTTCTGGTATCGTACCACCATCAACCATCAGCCTTCTGCCAACAAGAACCAGCATACTTATCTCAACTTTGATGGTATCAACTGGAAGGCAGATGTATTGCTGAATGGTGAGAAGATTGGCAGAATCGACGGAGCCTTTATCCGTTCCCGCATCGACGTGACCAGGAAGTTGAAGCCAGGTGCCAACAAGTTGGAGGTGCATGTTATCAAGAATGCCCACTTCGGCGTAGTGAAGCAGAAGAATCTTCAGAACACCGATTTGAACGGTGGTGAGTTGGGGGCTGATAACCCTACCTTTCACGCTTCTATCGGATGGGACTGGATTACCAATACACCAGGTAGAGAAATCGGTATTTGGAATGATGTATATCTTACTCATGACAATGGCGTAAGTGTTTCTGACCCAGTGGTTACATCCACCCTGAACTTGCCTGATACCCTGGCATCAATGACCCCATCTGTGTTCCTGCAGAATGCGGATGCCGTGGCAAAGACCGTGAAACTGACGGGTTATATTGGAAAAATCAAGTTTGAGAAGGAAGTTAGTCTGCAGCCAAACGAGAAGCGTGAGGTGGCTTTTGCGCCTGCTGATTATCCGCAGCTCAAGAACCAGCGCATGAACCTCTGGTGGCCTAACGGCTATGGTTCACCTTATTTATATGATGCCGGATTCAAGG
>ERZ1026776.124-NODE-124-length-58850-cov-17.347087_pt1 | contig 58850 bp, 53 predicted proteins | sample MGYA00380125_ERZ1026776 | MGnify/ENA primary metagenome ERZ1026776 (study PRJEB33269, sample SAMEA4719761) | human gut metagenome | biome: human-associated habitat; feature: organic feature; material: feces | place: Cameroon | collected 2013-10 ...
TACACTAGATCGCTCGTCGGCAGCGTCAGATGTGTATAAGAGACAGGTTTATTATAGCACAGATTTTGCCGAGATTGTATATAGTAAAATATTAATACTGTATACATTTGACTTTTTGACGCAAGCACTTTTTGAAGAAACAGTTTGGCAAATGGTTGTCGTTCGCAGAATGCTTTTGCATAAATATTAAAAAAATGTTATAATGGGGACGTTATTTTTAATTTTTTGAAGGAGTGATTGTCCCCTATGCAAACAACGCAAGCAAAAAATCAGACCGGCGGAATTCTCGGTTTGATTGAACGCGTCGGCAACAAAATCCCCGATATCACGATTTTGTTCATCGGTGCGTTTATCATCTGCTGCATTATGTCAGCAATTCTTTCGACGATGCACTTTGGTTATGTGCATCCCACTACCGGTAAGGAAATCGTGGTCAACAATATGTTGAGCGGCAAAAACCTTGTCGCACTGTTAAGCAAGATGGTTACCAACTATTCCGGCTTTCCTCCGCTGGGCATGGTAATCGTTGCTACCCTGGGTATCGGTATTGCTGACGGCTCCGGCTACATTAATACTGCGCTGAAAAAAATTCTGGCTGTTACGCCTAAGTTTTTGATTACCCCGATTATTATTCTCGTCGGTATGCTGAGCCATCTCGGTCCCGATACCGGCTATGTAATCATCATCCCGGTTGCGGCCTACATGTATTATGCGAGCGGCAAGCATCCGCTGGCAGGTATCGGCGCATCCTTCGCAGGTATTGCGGGCGCCTTCGCTGCCAACTATACTCCGTCCGCGATTGACCCGGTTATTCAGGGCTTCACCCAGAGCGCTGCGCAGATTATAGACCCGTCCTATCAGGTTAACGTACTGTGCAACTATTTTTACGCCTTCGGTGCGACCTTCCTCGTAATCCCCAGCTGCTGGTGGGTAACAGAAAAGATTGTTGAGCCGTGGCTGTGGAAAAACTGCCCGCTCGATGATGATATCGAGGTAGGCGAGGACGGCAACACCGCCGTAACTCCCAAAGAAAACCGTGCCTTCTACGCTGCTACCGGCCTTTTGATTGTGATGGTTGCGCTGCTCGTTTACCTGCTGCTGCCGGCTGATTCCATCTTCCGCGATGATAAGGGTATGCTGGCAAGCTTCAAGGCACCGATTATGCAGTCCATCGTTTCCCTGCTGTTTGTGTTCACCGGTGCTGTCGGCCTGACCTACGGCGTAATGGTAGAAAAATTCAAATCCCCGAAGGATGTTACCACTGCGATGGAGGATATCACCAAAACTCTGGTGCAGCTGATTGTATTCTATTTCTTCGCTGCGCAGTTCCTCTATGCCTTCGGTGCTTCCAACATGGGCGCGCTGATTGCGATTGCGGGCGCTGAGTTCCTGAAATCTCTGGCACTGCCGCCGCAGGTAACTATTTTCGGCATCATCATCTTCGTTGCGATGCTGAATCTTATTATTACCTCTGCTTCCGCTAAGTGGGCGATTCTGGCACCTATCTTCGTGCCGATGCTGATGGCTGTAGGCATTGCGCCGGAGCTGACTCAGGTTGCCTTCCGCGTTAGTGACTCTGCGGTTAACGTTGTAACTCCGATGTTTGCGTTCTATCCGCTGATTATCCTCTACTGCCAGAAGTATGTGAAGAGCGCCGGTATCGGTACGCTGAGCTCCCTGATGCTGCCGTACACTATTACGCTGCTGGTTACTCTTACTATTATGCTGTATGCTTTCTGGTTTATGGATATACCTTTGGGATTGCAAGCGGATTATGTGTACCCGCGTAGAATGTAGTGTTTTAAGACGAGTGATAAGGGCGCATCTGCTGTGGGAAGTTTCCTATATAGCGACGAACGATAAGGGCGCATCTGCTTCAGATAATTTTTTTGACGTACCTCTAGTACGCCTTCAAAAATTATCTTCGCATCTGCAACCCTTCTCCTTCGTCTTTGTGGAAGAGGAGAGGGAGTATCTGCAAGCCTTCTCGCTCGTCTTGTGTGGGAGAGGAGAGGGAGCATCTGCAAGCCTTCTCGCTCGTCTTGGTTAGGTAAGATGATAGGGTTCATCTGCTTTATTTTTGCTGTAATATTATTTCAGAGATGATATAATGAAGATAGCCTCTCCTTGGGGAGAGGTGCCGAGCGTAGTACCCGAAGGGTACAAGCGAGGCGGAGAGGGGTGAAACGCTATGTGCAAGCCCTTATCTTGTCCTACGATTAATTCACCTTGCCTCCCCTCAAAGGGGAGGTGGCTGCGAGCATAGCGAGCAGACGGAAGGGTGTTATATGTATTTATGAAAGAAGGTCTTTGAAAATGTCTTTGCAAGAACGTTTGACTGAACGCTTTTTACGTTACGCTGCCGTACCATCCCAAAGTAAGGAGGGCTGTGCTGTTGTCCCCAGTACTCCCGGCCAATGGGATATGGCTAAGCTGCTGAAGGAGGATTTGGCTGAGCTTGGTCTGGTAGACCTGGAAATCAGTGAATTCTGCGTGCTGACCGGCCGTCTGCCGGCTAACCTGCCTGCAGGCCACGCTCCCGTGCCGAATGTAGGCTGGGTTGCGCATATGGATACCGTTGACGTAAACCTTTCTCCCGAGGTACATCCGCAGATTGTGAAAAACTATCAGGGCGGCGATGTACTGCTGAACGCTGAAAAGCAAATCTACATCAAGGTAAGCGAGCATCCCGAGCTGAACAAATATATCGGCAGCGACCTGATTACCACCGACGGCACTTCCGTACTAGGCGCAGACAACAAGGCTGCCGTTGCCAACCTGATGGTAGCACTGGAAACCATCATCAAAGAAAACCGTCCGCACGGCGAAATTTATGTAGCCTTTGTTCCGGATGAAGAGGTTGGTCTTTGCGGTTCCAAGAAGATGGATTTCAGCAAGTTCCCGGTTGAATTTGCATATACCATTGACTGCTGCGAGCTGGGCGAGGTTGTATACCAAACCTTTAACGCAGGCAGCGCACACATCAAAATCAAGGGTGTAACCGCACATCCGATGTCCGCTAAGAACACTCTGGTTAACCCTGCCCTGGTTGCCGTAGATATCATCAACTGCTTCGACAGAATGCAGACTCCGGAGCACACCGAGGGCACCGAAGGCTTTATCTGGGTGCAGGCTATCCATTCCAACGCTGCGGAAGCAACTTTGGATATCAAAATCCGCGACCATAACAAAAAGATGTATGAAGCACGCAAGGAGTTCATCCGTCATGCTGTGGAATATGTACAGGCCAAGAATCCGAAGGCCGGCATTGAGCTGAACATCACCGACGTATACGGCAACATTGCCGATGCGCTAAACGATGACAACAGAAAATGCGTTGAGTACATTTTCGAGGCTATGAAGGAACTGGATATCGAGCCGAAGGATATCGCTATGCGCGGCGGCACCGACGGTTCCTTTATTTCCACCAAGGGCATTCCGACGCCGAACTATTTCACCGGCGCGCTCAACTTCCACTCCAACTGCGAGTTTATGCCGATGGCTGCAGTGGAAAAATCCTGCCTGATGACTTTGAAGCTGGTTGAGCTGATTACCAAATAAAAAATGCTTGACAAAAGCGTCGCTTTACTGTAAAATTTTACTTGTTTCTGACGCAAATGCGCGCGAAGCCTTTTGGGGGCGTAGCTCAGCTGGGAGAGCACCTGCCTTGCAAGCAGGGGGTCAGGAGTTCGATTCTCCTCGTCTCCACCAATCGTTAATTAGCGGTCTTACTTTGGTAGGACCGCTTTTTTTATTCCCTTGAAACACCAAAAATGTTATAATGTAATAGAGTATGTAAGAAGGAAGGAGAAACACATGGGAATCTTTTTGAACCCTGGAAATACTGCTTTTAAAGAAGCAGTGAATGCCAGAATATATGTCGATAAGACCAAGCTTATTGATTTTACCAACCAGTTCATCAATACGCCCCAGAAATTCATTTGCAGCAGTCGTCCGCGCCGTTTCGGCAAATCAATGGCTGCTGATATGCTCCTGGCCTATTACAGTAAGGAGAGCAAATCTGAAGAGCTTTTTGCAGGACTTGCTATTACAGACTGCCAAAGCTTTAAAACGCACCTGAACAAATACGATGTAATCTACTTCGATGTTCAGGAATGCATTGACAACGCAGAAAGCATTGAAAATACTATAGAATACATAACCCAGAGCGTTTTGGAGGAGCTGAACCTGGCTTATCCTAAGACAATACCGTCAGATACCAAGACGGTTTCCGAAGCACTGAACTATATCAATCAGGCTACCGAAAACAGATTTGTCATCATAATAGATGAATGGGATGCTATGTTCCGTGCCGCACCCAAGCAAAAAGAAACCCATGAAAAATATATCGCGTTTCTTCGCAGTCTGTTCAAAGGAGCAGGGGCAAGACGTTTTATTGCGCTTGCTTATATCACAGGCATCCTGCCTATAAAGAAGTATAAAACGCAGTCGACATTGAATAACTTCATGGAATACACTATGATAAACCCCGGCCCGATTGCTCCCTATTTTGGCTTTACGGAAGAAGAAGTAGCAGTACTTTGCAAAACTTACAACAAAGATTTTGGCAATATACGGCGCTGGTACGACGGCTACAGGCTGAGTGGCCTGCACATCTATAATCCTTTTGCTGTAACTAATTTGATCCTGCAGGGAAACTTTCAAAGCTACTGGCTTCAGAGCGGGACTTACGAATCTGTTAAAGATCTTATCAGTATTGACTTTGACGGATTACGCAAGGATGTTATTGAGCTGCTTGCAGGTGGAAGCGTAAAGGTTAATCCCTATTTTTTCCAGAATGATATGGATTCTTTTGATGACAAGAATGATGTACTTGCGCTGCTCATCCATCTCGGTTATCTTGCATATAATCCTGAAGAAGAAAGCGCCGAAATTCCTAATGAAGAAATCAGGACAGAATTTCAGAAGGCTGTACAGTCCGTAAAATGGACAGAGATTTTAGACTTCCTCAAAGAATCCGAAAGACTGCTTGCTGCGGTTAATAAAAAAGACAATAATGAAGTTGCCAAGATTATTGAAGCTGTTCATGATACATCCGTTTCGATACTTCAGTACAACGACGAAAATTCTTTGAGCTACGTCTTAGACAAAGCTTTTCTGGCAACGATGAATTTTTATTTCAAGCCTAAAAGAGAACTTCCTGCAGGCAAAGGATTCGCTGATATTGTCTATATTCCTAAGCCGGAATACAGGAAAAACCATCCGGCATTAGTAGTCGAACTGAAATGGAACAAAGATGCCCAAACTGCAATTGACCAGATTAAAAAGAAGCAGTATCAGGAAACTATCAAAGAATATACTGATAACATCCTGTTTATCGGTATAAACTACGATAGGAAAAGTAAAAAGCACGAATGCCTTATAGAAGAGTTCAAAAATTAAGTTCGATTCTCCTCGTCTCCACCAATTGTTAATTAGCGGTCTTACTTTGGTAGGACCGCTTTTTTGTGCGCAAAAAAAGAATGCAGTTGTTTTCCTGTTTACAAAGTGTCTTTAGAAAATGGTGGCGGAGCGTGCGCCGTGTTCTAAATATTGACAAGCACAGAAGAAAGTGATATAAATAAGGTACTAAGAAAAATATAGGAGTACCAAAAGTATCATGAAAAATATTATTATCAATGCGGCAATGGAGGAAGTCAATCTGCGCGGTCTGCGTTTCACCATGCAGGATTTGGCGACAAGGCTCAAGGTGAGCAAGCGCTCGCTTTATGAAAACTTTTCCTCTAAAGAAAATTTGATTGATGAAATGGTTGATATTATTTTGGCAGATATGGCGCAGGAGGAGCAGGAGATTTATGCCGGTGATGCGCCTGTAATTAGTAAGCTGGAGAAGCTGCTTACACTGCATCCTTATGCTGCCGAAATGTTCAATAAGAATATTTATGAGGATTTGCGCCGTCTGTTTCCCAAGCAGTGGGAAAAGGTTGAAGCTTCCAGAGCTGAAAGGCAAAAGCATTTGCAGCTTTTAGTTGAGCAGGGTATTCAGGATGGCGTGCTCAGGCCTGTTAACGTAAATTTGGTAGGGCAGATACTGAAGGATGCTTTTGACAGCTTTACCTCGTACAGCTTTTTGGAGAGCAACGGCTTAACCTATAAAAAGGCGATGCAGGAGCTTTTGGATATTTTGTTTAAAGGTATGCTATTAAAATAAAAGAATAGAAATGCAGCGTGGCGTTGCATTTTTATTTTTGCATATTGGTACCGAAAATAATGTTATAGTACCAATGGTTTCGGGAGGTTTTAGACATGAAAAAATGGCAAAATTTACTTATTATATGCCTTGCACTGGCAGCGCTGCTGCTTAATGCAGGCTGTGGCAAAAATGAATTACGTGATCCGAATGCTGTCTGGGGACAGGCAGATGCAACCGAGGTGGATGTGAATACGAAGGTTCCCGGCCGTTTGGTTGAGCTGTATGTACATGAAGGCAGCCAGGTTAAAAAGGGCGATAAAATTGCGCAGATTGATGCCAGAGAGCAGGACGCTCTTACTGATGCAGCCAAGGCTAAGGTGGAGGCTGCCAAAGCAAGCAGGCTGCAGGCGCTGGCTAATTATAAGCAGGCGCAGCGTGATTTTGCCCGTTATGCGCAGCTTTATCAAAGCGGTGCTGTTTCCAAGTCCGTTTACGAAGCGTACAACAGCAAGCAGGAGGTTCTGGCTGCTGTTTACGAGCAGGCGAATGCCAGCGTGGAGGCCAGCGAGAAGGCCTTGAAGCAATCAAGCATTAATTTGGGTGAAACTATTCTGGTGGCTCCCTTTGACGGTGTTGTTACAACAAAGTATTCGGATGTAGGCACGATGATTTCCAGCGGTATGCCGATTGTTGCTATTCAAAGCCCGAGCGATAATTGGGTGAATTTTAAAGTCAAGGAAACTGATTTGGAAAAATATACTCTTAACAGCAGCGTTATGCTGCAGGGGCGCAATCCCGAGTTGAAGCTGCAGGGAAAAATTGTTGATATCTCTAAAAAGCCTAATTTTGCAACATATCGCGCTACCAGTGAAAGAGGCAACGATGACGATATTATCACCTTTAATATCAAGGTTCAGACTAATGATGCGCGTGTGCGTCCCGGCATGCGCTTTAAACTTCTGCAGGGGTGAGAAGAATGCTGAGAGAATGGTGTAGGGAGCTGAGGGCAGCTTTCGTTGCTGAATTTAAGGCTGAAGGATGCCTTAATAAAACAGCGCTGCTGCTCCTTGTATGTCTTCCTCTTATATATACAATTCTTTTGGGTGCTGCCTATAGCGCGAACGTCCTGAACGACATTCCTATGGTGGTTTGCGATTTGCAGCAAAGCAAAATATCACGACAGGTTGTGTCCAATTATGATACATCCGACCGTTTTACTGTGGTGAAGCATGTAGGCACACAGGAGGAGCTGCTCCGGGCGATAGAAAACGGCGAGGCCAAGGTGGGACTGTATATAGAGCCTGATCTGGATAAGAATATCAAAACAGCAAAGCCTGCCGAAATCGGTATTTATATTGAGGCCTCGAATATGGTTTACGGCAGTGCGTCGCTTGTTGCTTCGGAAGAAATCAATTTAAACCTGCTGGTATCAGGCAGCCAGAGAATTTTGGAACGCATGACCTATTATCCGGACAGAGCTTTGCGAACCGCTTATCCTGCTACGTATGGCGTGCGTATTTTAAATAACCCTACTCATGGCTATTGTAATTTTATGCTGTTGGGGTTGATTTGTAACGGCGTACAGATTTCGCTGTTCCTTTATGCTGCTGATATTTTCTTTAAAAACAGGCGCAAGGACTGGCGGTTTAAAAGCGCCTTGCTTTTAGGCAAGCTGCTGGCGATTGAAGTAATATCCGGCTTGGCTTTCAGCCTGAGTATTTTGCTGGCGCAGGAGCTTTTTGCAGTTCCGCTGCGCGGCGCATGGTACGAGTTTTTGGCGCTGGAGGCAGCCTTTATCTTCTTCTTTGCCAGTTTGGGCATGATGCTTTCTTTAGCCTTTCCTAATCCTATCCTGATGATTCAGGAATCCTTGCTGTTTATTATGCCCGGTATGCTGTACAGCGGTTTAAGTTGGCCTAATGAATGGTTAAGCACCTTGCCGGCTTATATCCGTGTCATCTTTCCTATAACCTATCTGGCGATGCCGATGAGAGATTTATCCTTGCTGGGCTGGTCGGATTTGCTTGTAAAAAATATTGGCATCCTGGCGGGAGCAGGCCTGGTCTGCTTTATCGCCGCTTATCTGCTTTTGCGCCATCGTGCATGGCAGGAGGTTGAGGTATGAAAAAAATCTTTGCGATTGTTAAATATGAAATAGCCAATATTTTCCTTCATGATATCAGGCGCGGTATTTTGCTTATTTTTGCGGCTTCGGCATATCTGCTGCTGTTTTCGTGGCTGTATCTGTTCGGCATCGTCAATCATATTCCTATGCTGATTGTAGACCAGGATAACACTGCTATCAGCAGAAATTTGACGCAGAAGTTTGCGGACAGTGATGCCTTTGAGGCTGTGGCCTGGGGCGACAAGCTGGAGGATGTAGAAAACTGGTTCCACACGCAGGGACGCCATTGTGCGGCTTTGGTTATTCCCAAGGATTTTGGCAAAAAGATTCAAACCGAAACCCAAAGTAACGTTATGCTGGTTGTTGATGCCAGCAATATCATTGTCAGCAGCAACAGCAATATTGCGGCCTTTGATATCGTTCAGTCCTTTAATCAGGAGATGGGGCGTAAGCTGATTGCCCGCGATGTGAGTCAGGTGCCGTATCTGGCGGAGTTAAGGCTGGAGCCTGTTAAGTTCAATTATCGTATTTTAGGTAATCCGCAGCTGGATTATCTGCGCTTTTTCGTTTTCGGTCTGGCGCTGATAGCTATGCAGCAGGGTATACTTTTGGCGGTGGCAGCAGCTGTTTTGTGGCAGGGCAACAAGCCCTTGCATGCAGAATGGGAGCTGAAGCCGTGGCAGCGCTGGCTGCTGAAAAGCTGCATCTACTGGGTTTTGGGCATGGCAGCCTATGCACTGTTTTTAAATATCGGCAGTACGTTCTTTGTTTTGCCGGTGGCCGCCGGCCTAAAGCAGCATTTGCTTATCGGCGGCAGCTTTATCTTCTGCTTAATACAGCTGGCTGGTGTTTTGGCCGGAGTTTGCAAGGATGAATTGCTCTTTACCCGTATTTCGGTAAGCTATACTGTGCCTGCGTTTATTTTGTCCGGCTTTACCTGGCCGTTGGAGCCTATGCCATCGTGGGTAAGGTTTCTGGCGTATTTTTCGCCTTATACCTACGTGTCGGAGGCTGCCCGCAGCTTATATATTTATGGCTACTATTATCGCCTGAATACTAACGCAGCATTGCTTTTTGCGGTTGGCCTAGTGTGCTTTCCGTTAGCTGCAAGGCTGTACAGCAAAAGAATGCGCAGATGTTAAGGGTGATTTGGTGATTATGATAATCAATAGCCGGTCAGCAAAGGAGGAAAAATTATGCTAAGGCGTTTTTCGCACTTTGAAATCGGCTTGCTGTATTTTGTGTTAATGATATTGGTGGAAATGGTTCTGCCTGTATGGGCAGGAGATGAAAACGGCATTATTGAAAATCTGCAGCTTTTATGGCTGCTGGGCGGTTTTACGTATTGCTATAAAAACCGCAAGGCTAAATTCCGCAACTGGGGCGGAGATAGTGTTTCCTTATGGAATGCCGGAATGATATACTTTTTCTTGCTCTTTATGCGCGAAATCAGCTGGGGACGGGTGCTTTTTACCAATCCTGACGGCTCATCTGTTCAATATAGCCAGATGGGGTTATATGGCAAGCTGGTGCATCCGTTGGTAGGCGTTTTGCTTGTAGTCTTGTTGGTTCTGCTTTACAAGGCTCGCGTCTGGCGCATGCTGTGCAGCATAAAATTTCCTGTGAAATCATTTGTTGTACTCTTGCTGTTTGTTTTTGCAGCCTGGCTTGCCGAAAAAGGTAAGTATGCGGGCTTTCATGGGCAGGTGGCAGAGGAGCTGGCAGAGTTTGGCGCGTATATGATGATGTATTTCCTCTTACGTGATGCTGGCGAGCAGCTTCAGGCGGATTGACGGAAGTGCTGTTATGCTTAGTGAAAAAAGTATTATGCTGTGATTTTCTTCACACACAATAAAAAAGACGCCCATGCATATGAGCGTCTGCGTAATTTGTTTAATTGCTCAGCAGCCTTCGTTTTCTTCCCATTCCTCGCTGTTTTCGTTGATGTACCATTTGCCGTTGATATAAATGTTTTCTTCGACAGTACGCGGTCCCCAGATAACGCTGCCTTCAGGGCCATAGTCCTCGTCATCATCGGGGCAGGTGTCGTCATAGGTGATCAGGGGAACGTAAGCATCGACGCTGTCTGCGTCTATATTATTTACGTTATTGTACTGCTGTTCTTCCTTCTGCGGATGCAGCATCCTATTGTATTTGTACAAAAGCTTTGAGGCATAGACAACGGCGGCAAGCAATACTCCCTCCTTCGGCAGTCCACAGAGAACTAAAATAAAAGCCAGAACGGCTAAAACTACGCTGTGGAAGAAGCTTTCTTGTTCATCCAGCTCTTTCATTTTATGTAAAAGATAAATAATCAGCAGTGTTATGGGCAGCAGCACAAGAAAATAGCCTAATGATGTATGCGTAAAAATTAAAATAACGAGCGTTAAAAGGAGCATTGAAGCTATAAGGGCAGTTACCTTTTTTATGTTACTGCAGAAGCTATCGATAAAATTCATGGCACGCACCTCACTTTTATCTGTATTATAGCATGCCGGGGAATTTTCTACAAAAAATCTAAAAAAAACTGCAGAAATCGCTTGAATATGCTCTTTAAATGTGATATAGTATACACTATATTAAGGATTTCCCCAGAAAAAAGTATAGTATTTTAAAAGGAGCAAATTATTATGGAGAAAGAAAAAGCATTCCTGCTGTGGTTTGACCAGCTGGAGAGAAAAGACGTAGCAATCGCCGGTGGTAAGTCTTCTTCCTTGGGCGAGCTGACTTCTCATGTTGACGTACCTGTACCGTATGGCTTCGCAACTACTGCCTGCGCTTACAGATACTTCTTTGAAAAGACCGGTCTGTATGAAAAGATTAAAGCTTTAATTGCCGGTCTGGACGTAGACAACAGCGCTCAACTGCGCGAGGTTTGCGCTAAGGTCCGCCAGGCAATTATGGACGAAGAAATGCCGCAGGATCTGCAGGACCTGATTGCTGAAGCTTACAAAGAGCTGGGCGAAAAGGTTGGCCAGGCTGATCCGTTCGTTGCTGTTCGCAGCAGCGCTACCGCAGAGGATTTGCCGGATGCAAGCTTTGCAGGCCAACAGGACACCTACCTGAACGTAAAGGGTGCTGAAACCATCGTTGCTAAGGTTAAGGAATGCTATGCTTCCTGCTTTACCGACCGTGCGGTTTACTACCGTGAAAAACAAGGCTTTGACCATCTGGATGTAGCACTGAGCGCTGCAGTACAGATGATGGTATTCTCCAAGGCTGCTGGTGTTATGTTCACTGTTAACGTTGCTACCGGCGACGACAAGAACATCCTCATCGAAGGCGCATGGGGCCTGGGCGAATATGTTGTTCAAGGCACCGTAACTCCGGATAACTATACTGTAAATAAAGCTACCTGCGAGATTGTTGAAAAGAACGTTAATGCGCAGGACATTAAGCTGATCCGTAAGGCTGACGGCGACTGCGAAGAGGTTGTTGTACCGCTGGATGAGCAAAACGAGCAGAAGCTGACTGATGAGCAAATCAAACAATTGGCTGAATGCGCTAAGAAAATTGAAGCACACTATGGCTGCTACATGGATATGGAATGGGGCGTTGACGAGCGCGATAACAAGGTTTACATCCTGCAAGCCCGTCCTGAAACCGTATGGAGCCGTCGTAACAAAGAAAATGGTGCACCGAAAGAGGAGAAGAAAGTGACTACTGATCGCAAAGTTATCGTTAAAGGCTTGCCTGCCAGCCCTGGTAATGTAGCAGGCCGTGTACATGTAATTTTGGATCCGTCCCATATCGACGAGTTCAAGGAAGGCGAAATTCTCGTAACCGAAATGACCGCTCCTGACTGGGTACCGGCTATGAAGAAAGCGAAAGCAATCGTAACCGATAGCGGCGGAATGACCTGCCATGCTTCTATCGTATCCCGCGAGCTGGGCATTCCCTGTATCGTAGGTACCAAGAGCCGTGGCGAAGCTGCTACCACCACTATTCCTGATGGCATTGACGTAACCATTGATGCTACTCATGGTGTTGTATACGAAGGCATTATCGAAGAGCCGAAGGCTGAACAGCCGGCACAACAAGTAGTTGCTGCTGCTGAATACTTCCCGCCGACCGGCACTAAGATTTATATGAACCTGGGCGATCCTGAGCTGGCTGAAAAATATGCTGCTCTGCCTTGCGACGGCATCGGCCTGATGCGTGAAGAGTTCATCTGGACTACCTATATCCATGAGCATCCGCTGTATCTGATCAAAATCGGTCAACCGGAAAAGGTTGTAGACCAACTGGCTGAAGGCATCCGCCAAGTTTGCCAGGCTATGGCTCCGAGACCGGTAACCCTGCGCTTCTCCGACTTCAAGTCCAGCGAATACCGCGACCTGAAGGGCGGCGACGAATTCGAGCCGAACGAGCCTTCCGCTCTGCTGGGCTGGCGCGGTGCTTCCCGTTACTATGATCCTAAATATATCGAAGCATTCAAACTGGAATGCATGGCTGTTCGCAAAGTTCGTGAAGAGTTCGGCCTGAAGAACCTGAATGTTATGATTCCGTTCTGCCGCAACGTAGAGGAATGCGAAAAGGTTACCAAGATCATGGCTGACTGCGGTCTGTCCCGTGGTAAGGACTTCAAGGTTTGGCTGATGGCTGAGATTCCGTCCAACATCATCCTGGCTGACCAGTTCAACAAATTTGTTGATGGCTATTCCATCGGTTCCAACGACCTGACCATGCTGGTTCTGGGTTGCGACCGTGATAACGACACCGTTTCCCATATCTATGACGAACGTAACCTGGCTGTACGTCGCGCAATCCGTCACCTGATCGAGGTTGCTCATAAGGATGGCAAGACCGTTTCTATCTGCGGTCAGGCTCCGAGCGTATATCCTGAGTTCTGCGAGTTCCTCATTAAGAGCGGTATCGACAGCATGTCCGTTAACCCGGATACTGTTAAGTTCACCAAGAAGCTGGCTGCTCAAATCGAGCAACGCGTCATGATGGACGCTCTGACCGGCAAAGGCCGTCAAGAGGTTGAGGACCTGAACTGGTAATCAGTAAGCAAGACTTTCAGCTCTGTAGTCAAGTGCATTGGCTTTATCTGGGAGCAGAAAAAGTAAATATGTAGTAAAGAGTTTTAGGACTCCTGTATTGTAGTACAAATTGCAATATGGGAGTCCTATTTGTGTTTTGAGGGGGGAAACGATTTTAAGGAGGTAAGTATGCTGTCTATTATTTTTATTCTTTGTTTGCTTTATCACACCTATACGGATATGAAATCTATGCTGCTTTATGATAAGGTAACATTGCTTTTGGCGGCAGTAGGCGTAGTGCGTGCCTTTTTTGAGCACCAGCTGCTAGAAGCTCTTTATGGTGCAGGAGGAATGCTAGTAATTATGCTGCTTTTGTATTTTGTCAGTCGCGGCGGTATGGGAGAGGGAGATGTTAAGTTGGCACCGGCGCTGGGAATCTGGCTTGGTCTGGAGCAGGGGCTGTTATGTCTGCTACTGGCTTTTGTCAGCGGTGGCATCGTGGGTGCGTTATTATTGTTGCATAGACGAGGCGGACTAAAACAGGCAATTCCTTTTGGACCGTTTTTGTGCGCAGGGGCTGTTGTTGCATATTTTTGGGGAATCGAAATTGTTACATGGTATTGGAGGGTTATTTTATGATGAAGCTTGGAAAAAGTATGAATCTTGAGGAGCTGTTTGAGCCGCTATTATGTGCTTGTCGTCGCCGTTGGCGTCGTAGGCAGCCGCTTTTGCTGCTGTCGCTGCAGACAGGGGAAATCGCATATTTTGAAAGCGAAGTGCTTAGCTGGCAGGAGATGCTGGATGAGGCTTACCTTGCAGACATGCATAGTCTTACAGATGCGTTACGCGAATTACTGTTACAGCATGAGGTAGAGGAGGAGGCTGCGGTGCTTCTGTTGCCAGCGGCAGAAGCTCTATATTCTGAGCAACTGCTGTTGCCCTCAATGCAGCGGCGTGACCTGCAGGTTGCCTTAATGTGGGAGCTGCAGCAGAGCGTTTCCTGGGCGGAAACAAGCTATAGTTATAGCTTTGAAGCGAATGCTGTCGGTGAAGCGGATGAACAGCAATATCAGGTGACATATACGGCTTTGCCAGATACGTATCGAGCTGAGCTTGAGCAGCTGTGTAGCAGTTTGTTACTGAAGCTGCAGGGCATTTGGTTGGGAAAGGTAACGCTTGACGCAGCAGCGACAGCTTGGTTTGCCGGTAAGTCGTTACCGCCGGTATACAGGCAACAGCAAAAAAGCTTGCAGAGTGCAGCGGCCACTTTTGGCCGCTGGTTGCCTAAGGTTAGTTGTGCTGTATTTGCTTTAGCGCTATTAGCATATGGCAGTGCCTTGGGAGGCTGCTATTTGGCGCAGCATAATTTGCAGAAGGTAGAACAGAAGCTTAAGCAGTATGAAGTGTGGGAGCAACGTATTCAGGAAAGCGAAGCTATGGAACGCAGTTGTCAGCACTTGGAAAAGCTGTTGGCTGCAGCGCCTAAGGCATCTAAAGAGGCTAATGGTGAGGTGGAGCGTATCTGCCGCCAGATGCTGCCTGGTTGCTGGCTTACTGCTTTGGAATATGGCGGTACGAAGAAGCATTTATTGTTGCAGGGAAGGGCAGTTGATGCATTAGCTTTGGAAAGCATGGTTGAGCAGCTGCAAAAATGTGGCTTTTATAGCAGAGTGGAGCTGCTGCAATCACAGCAACAGGGAAATGCTATTGCTTATAAGCTCAAGCTGGAGCTGAAGGAGGGGAAGAAATGAAGCTGGGAGAAAAGACGGTTAATGTATTAGCCTGCGTAGCAATTTTAATCGCCATTGGCTTGCTAGCTAATGCATGGTCTCTGTGGACTGAACGCCAACTGGCGGTAGCAAAGGCAGATAAGCTACAGGCAAAGCTGACGCGGCAGCTGCGCTTTGCTAATGAGCATAGTGATTATAAAACGTATAAAAGAAAACTGCAGGATAAGCAGAATGATTTAGAGCAGAAGGTAGAGCAGCAGCTTAGCTTGAACATCGGGCTCCAGCGACTGCAAAAGCAGGCGCAGGCTCAGGGGATTCAGCTGAGCAAGCTTCAGATAGAAGGGAAGCCTGTTATCTTGCAGAATGGCTTACAAATGCAGACATTAAATGTTAGTGCTGTTGGTGAGTTTTATTCATTGCTGCGTTGGCTGCGACAAGTGGAACGCGATGGCTGCAAGGTAAAGGAGCTGCGCTTACATAGTGACATGCAGGAAAAAGAAGTGCTGAAAATGGAACTTTCTCTAGAATTTCATGTCGCAAACTAATCCAACCAATTAGCCTACGCTAATTTTAACTTGACAAATTCATCTCATTGTAAGATAATGTCATAGTAAAGTTAGACTGGGCTAATTTAATTTAATAGATAGCACTAGCTAATAACGTAAAAGGGAGTTGCGTATGAAAAAATATATCTTACTCGTATTTGTTGTAATCATAGCCCTGGCAGGCTATTTCCTTCTGGCAAGAGGCCAACACAAGCTGGCAGCCAACGCTGCCGTAACTGTAACCGACAGCACCGGCGCAACGGTGCACATCCCTGCTAAGCCGAAGCGTATCGTTTTCCTCAACGCTTCTAACTTGGAAATCTTCACCTCCATCGGTGGCAAGGCCGTCGGCAGACCTACCAGCACTTCATATCCCGATGACGTCAAGGAAAGCATTAAGGACATCCCCGAAGTAGGCATGATCCACGCGCCGAATCTGGAAAAAATCATGAGCCTGAAGCCTGATATGGTCGTAGGTACCAACGTACCCTTCCACGTAATGCTGCGCAAGCCCTTGGAAATGGCCGGCGTACCGCTTTACCTGAACATGATAAACTCTTATGAGGACGTGCTGAAAAGCATAGACGACTTCGGCCGCTTTGCCGGCAGAGAAAAGGAAGCTGCCGCCAAGCGCGCGCAGATAGAAAAGGAATATGCCGCGCTGACACAGGACGTGCAGAAGGGCAAGGGACCGAAGGTGCTGATCATCTTCGGCTCACCGGACAGCTTCAACATGTCCACCCAAAAGAGCTTCGGTGGTGACCTGGCAGAGCGTTTGGGTGCTGTAAACATTGCGGACGAGGCCGAAAACGTGAAGGACAGCAGCTACATTCCGCTGAGCATGGAATTCGTAGCCAAGGAAAATCCTGATGTGGTAATGCTCATTACCATGGGTGGCAGCAAGGAAATTTTAGAAAAGCTGCGCGCCAATATGCGTGACAACGCCATCTGGCATGACGTAAACGCCGTGAAGAATAACCGCGTGTACCAGCTGCCGCCGAGCCTGTTTACTGTTAACCCCGGAACGCATACCATCGACGCGATGAAGATTATGAAAGAATATATGTATGGAGAAGGTAAATAATGAGTAATGATGCAAAGACAAAGGAAAAATTGCGCATAGCAGTGTTCTTCGGCTTGTGCATCCTGCTCGTTGCAGGCGTTTTAGTGAGCATCGGCAGCGGTACGGTGAGCCTTTCCGTGGGCGAAACATGGGCGGCGCTGCTGGGCGAGGCCGATGCTGATACAGACCGCATTGTGAACCTTATCCGCCTGCCCCGCACGATTGTGACTGTGCTGGTGGGTGCCAATCTGGCGCTGGCAGGCTGTAACCTGCAGGGTGTGCTGCACAATCCGCTGGCAGACCCCGGTATCATTGGCGTGAGCGCGGGCGCAGGTCTTTTTGCGATGGTGATAATGCTGCTTTTCCCGGAACAATCTGCTATGGTGCCTGTAGCAGCCTTTGCTGGTGCAGTGCTTTCAACAGGTATTGTTTTCTTCCTGGCTTGGGAAAAGGGCATCAACCCCTTGCGCATGATTCTGGCAGGCGTGGCGGTTGCCACCTTTTTCGGCGGCGGTATGGCGGCGCTGAACGTGTTTTACAGCGACAGAATCCAGGGAACCGTGATGTGGATGGCTGGCGGCTTTCAGGGGCGCAGCTGGGGGCATGTGGAAATGCTTTTGCCTTATAGCGCGATTGGTATTATCGGCACGATTTTGTGTGCGCGTTCCCTAAATGCGTTGCAGTTAGGTGATGAGCTGGCCAAGAGCTTGGGCGTACGCGTCATGCGTATGCGCACGATTTTAATTTTTCTTTCCGCGCTGCTGGCGGCGGTTTCCGTAAGTGTGGCAGGCATGCTGGGCTTTGTGGGCCTCATCGTGCCGCACATCATGCGCCTGTTAATCGGCAGCGACCACGAATACCTGCTGCCCTGTGCGGCGATTGCCGGCGGTGCGGTGGTAACACTGGCTGATACGGCGGCAAGAACGCTTTTCAGTCCGCTGGAAATCCCCGTGGGCATCTTCATGTCCTTCATTGGCGGTCCGTTCTTCTTGTATCTGCTGAAACGGAGGATGCGTTAAGCTATGAATATCCCGACATTACATACACAAAAGATTACTTTGCGCTACGGCGAGCACACGATAATCAGGGACCTGACGCTGGATATAGCCAAGCCGGAGATTGTGACGATTATCGGGCCGAACGGCAGCGGCAAATCAACGCTGCTGAAGGCGTTATGTCGTTTGCTGGAGCCTGCGAGCGGTGCGGTTTATCTCGACAGCAAGGACATCAACAAAATGTCCACGGAAGAGGTTGCACGCACGCTGGCAGTGATGGCGCAAAGCGCGAACGCTCCCGGCGGAACGACGGTGGAGGAGCTGGTGTGCTACGGACGCATGCCGTACCGCAAGTTCTTCGACGGCCTCAATCAGGAGGACCGCCTGGCGATTGAAGAAGCACTGGAGTTTACTGAGCTGGGACCGCTGCGTACGCGCCTGGTGCATACACTGAGCGGGGGTGAACGTCAACGCGCGTGGCTGGCCATGGCGTTGGCGCAGAAGCCTAAGATTCTGCTGCTCGATGAGCCTACGACCTATCTTGACGTGCATCATCAGCTGGAGCTGATGGAGCTGGTTGTGCGCCTGCACAAAGAAATGGGCCTGACGGTTATCATGGTGCTGCATGACTTGAACCATGCGGCGCGCTACAGTGAGCGACTGATTGCGCTGAAAAAGGGCACCATCATGGCAGACGGGCCTACGGACGAGGTGTTTACGCAATCTGTTATTGAAGAGCTTTACGATGTGAAGGCTGTGATCATGCGTGTCGAGGCCAACGGGACGCAGTACCCCGTGTGCTTTCCGTATAGTGTAGAGGAGCATGATTAAGATGAATAAATTCATGAAAACAATCGCTCTTAGCATGGCAATGCTGTGCCTGGGCGCAGGTGCCGCAGGTGCGGCGCAGTTCAGCGATGCACAGAGCGGTAAAAATTTAACAGCAGCGCAGCTGGCAAGCAAGCTGCAAAAGTATGATGTAGTTTTCTTTGGTGAATATCATGACCAAAGTGAAATACACCAATATGAATTAGAGCTTTTGGAGGCAATGTATAAGGCAAAAGGCGCGAAACTGGCCTTATCCATGGAAATGTTTGAGGCAGATAATCAGGATAAGCTGAATAAATTTCTGGCAGGCGCTTTGAGCGAGGAGGATTTCCTGGCCACCGCCCGCCCCTGGCCTAACTACCGCACGGATTATGCTCCGCTGGTAAATTTTGCCAAAGAAAAGAAAATGCCCGTTATTGCCGCTAACGTACCGCGCTTTTTAGCAGCGCACGTAGCGAAAAACAACGCTTCGACGGAGGGCGTGGAGGCGCAGTATCAGCAATGGCTGCCCAAGCATACCTATGCTCCCGAGGGCGCGTATAAGGATAAATTCTATGCGCAGATGAGCTCCCCGGCAGCTCCGATGAAAATGCCGCCGCAGCGCCTGGCTGCCGTGTATGCGGCGCAATGCCTGAAGGATGACAAGATGGCCGAGAGTATTGCTGCGTTTGCCGACGCACATCAGAATATGCAGATTTTGCATATCAACGGCTGCTTCCATTCCGATGCTCATCTGGGAACAGCGCAAAAGCTGGAAGCTTTGCGCCCTGAGCTCAAGGTTGCCGTAATCACACCGCTGGAGCGCAAACAGAAGGGCGAAAAGCCTGCGGGTGATTTTGTCGTATGGTTCGACAGAAAATAAATTTTACCGATATTTTTTTATCCGTGAGTTAGCTACTGCTGACCTTGCGGGTGTAAAATATACCATAAAAAAACAAGTAGAAAAAAGAGGTGCATTATGAGAAATTTAAACAAAAAGAAGATAGCATTACTTACTGCCTGTGTTGTCAGTGCAGTCGGCCATATGGCCTTTGCCGCAGAGGCAAATAATTATGATGAATACAGCGGTGCGGATTATGTTGTGACTGCAACCAAGACACAGCTGGAGAAAAAAGAGGTTCCGCAAAGCGTTGAGGTTATTACCCAAGAGGATATCAAAAATACTGCTGCTTATAACGTGCGCGATGCCTTGCGTTTTGCAACTAACATTGATGTACAAGAGGTTGGCATGACCGGCAATGTAGTTATGGTTCGCGGTATGGAAAGCAAGCACACGTTGATTTTGGTTGACGGTCGTCGTATGGCTGCCGAAAACAGCGGTTCTACAATGAATGCCTATGAGCTGAGCCGTATCAATCTTGCAGATGTAGAACGCATTGAAGTTATACGTGGCAATGGTTCTGCTTTGTATGGCAGCGATGCTATGGGTGGTGTTATTAACATCATTACAAAGAAAGCCAACCAAGAGCATGCAAGTATCGGTGCTCATACCGGCACTAAAGAAATGGGTACAAACTTCTATTATTCTTCCGGACGTCAAGGCAAAGTAAGTGTAAAAGCCAGCGGCGGTATTGAAGATGTCCGTAAAGAGGTTAGCGGCTATTACAATAAAACCAAAGGTTATGATACCAGCAGCTCCAATATGTATGGACCTCGCCGTTTCTTAAATCTTGGTTTTGATTATGCCTTTGATGCTAACCGTGGTCTTGCTTTAGATTTGAATTTTATGCGTGAACAGTTCACCAGTAATAGCATTGAAGGCACTGACAAAGGTGTTTATAATTATGATAACAACCGTTCCGATTATGCTTTGACCTATTATGGCAAGGATAATAAAAACGATTATAATCTGCGTATGTATTACAATACATTAAAGAAAAGCAACGTAACAAACGAAAATAATGCTATTACCGATTTTGACCATACCTCGTATGATACTTTGGTGTTTGAAGGCAAAAACAGCATGAAGCTGAATGATAAAAACACTATGACTTATGGCGCTGAATGGACTACGACCAATATGCGTGGTACACGTTTCGGCGGTGGTGGTGATAACAAATATAGCGAAACCTTTGCAGGTATCACTAAAGCAGGTTCTGAAAAGGATGTAGATACTTATGCTGCTTATCTGCAGGATGAATGGAAAATTACTGATAAATGGCTGCTTATTCCTGCTGTGCGTTTTGACCATCACAATGCCTTCGGCAGTCATACATCTCCTAAAATTGGTACTACCTATAGCTTCAGCGATAATAGCCGCTTTAAGGTTAACTACGGCAAGAGCTTCCGCGCACCAACAGTATATGAATTGTACTCTACCATGGATAAACGCATGGGCATGATGAATGTTCAGGTATTAGGTAATCCTGATTTGAAACCTGAGAAAGCAACTAATTTCGACATCGGTTTGGAAGCAGAGCAAGGTAAATGGTCCGGCAAATTGGGTTATTATCATAATGAAATAGATAATCTTATTGATTCCGATATGTTCTATCAAGGCTATGTTCCCGGTGTCGGTATGGTTGTCAAGAGCAAATACTACAATGTAGGCGAAGCGGAAATCAGTGGTGCAGAAGCAGAGGTTGGTTACAATTTCAATGATAATTGGAATGTTAAGGCTACTTATAACTATTTGGATGCTAAGGATAAAACCACTAATGCTCGTCTGAATAACAGAGCAAGACAAAACGGTGTTGTCCAATTAAGCTACACCGATAATGCGGAATTGCCGTTTACCGCAACTCTGTGGTCTAAGTGGTATGTAGATTATCTGTACAAGGTTTCTAAAAATGTTAATACCTACACCTTCAACACGTTTAACTTTGTTGCAGACAAGCAAATTACTAAAAACCTGCATGTTTATGCCGGTGTAGACAATATCTTTGACAAGACCTTACCATATGATGAAAATCATAGCTATACTATCGACGGCCGCACCTGGCGTGTAGGCGCAGAGATGACCTTTTAATTAACTCAGAGTTTTGATTCCATAATATACAGCATACTGCTCCTTTCTGTACTTTGGGGAGCAGTATGCACCTCCTGTAAAAGTACGACAGCATTTGTAGATTTGTGAGGAAAATATGCAGGCAATAACAGATTTGATAATGTATTTTCATAAGGGCGGACTGGTGATGTGGCCGTTGCTCGCCTGTTCTATAACTGTGATAGCAATCGCCATTGAGCGGTTTATATATTATAAGAGCGTGGACAGCGGCGCTATCTTTGCCTCCCGCTATTGCGCTGCCGTGCGCAGCGGTGATTTTGCTGTGGCAACGGAGCTGGCGCGCAAGGGCAGCGGTCAGTGCGCGCAGATGCTTGCCGATGTGGCGGCAATTGCAGGCGGTAAGGAAGAAAAGAGCGCCTTCCTCGAGAGCCGTGCCGGTATTTTTATGGCGACGCTGCGCGATAAGCTGGATTACCTGGGCATTATCGTAACGATGTCTCCGCTTCTGGGACTGCTGGGCACTATCGTGGGTATGATCGGTGCCTTCAGCATTTTCAATGTAGAAGCGGGTGCGCCGATGGCGATTACCGGCGGCATCGGTGAAGCGCTGATTGCAACGGCGACGGGCTTGTGCGTGGCTATTCTTTCACTGTGCGCACATTCCTATTTCGCTCACCGTATGGACAACATGATTACGGATATGGAGCAGTGCTTCAGCGCGCTGCTGGAGGCTGAAACAAGGAGAGCAAGATCATGAAGCTGCGAGATGTGCGTAACAGAAAAACGCCGCCGCTGATGATTATCCCGATGATCGATATTATGTTTTTTCTGCTGGTCTTTTTTATGCTGAGCACAATGTATATGATTGACCTGAAAACGATTCCGGTGAAGCTGCCGCAGGCCAAAAATGCGGCGACGGATACTACGACAACCTTCGCCGTGACCATGAAGGCCGACGGCAGCATTTATCTGGGAGATGCCAAGACGGATGCGGAGGCTTTGGCGCTGCAGGTAGGGCTGGAGCAGAAGAAGAACAAAAACTTCGCCGTGGTTATCCGTGCGGAAAAGGCGCTGGAGTACGGCGAGGTGATTAAGCTGGTAGATAAGCTGAAGGGTGCAGGCGTAGCACGCTTCGGCCTGGCGACGGATGGCGGTAAGTAACGATGAAGCAGATAGAAAAGCTGCAGGCGAAGGCACGTCAGCGCTTTGGCTTTTGCGGTTCGCTGATAATACATTTTATATTGTTCGTCGCACTGGCGTTTTCGGGCGTTTTTGCTATGCAGCCGCCGGCAGCGGATGCTGACACCGTGGTGTTCTTTGATGCCGGAGGCGGAGGCGGCGGCGGTGGCGACGAAGCTGCCGAAATTACTGAGGCCGACGGCGAGGAGCAGGCAGAGGATATCGTGGAGGAAGAAACGATTACTCTGCCTGACGGCAAGATAGAGCATAAGCAGGTTGTGAAGCATGTAGTGAAGCATGTGCCTGCAGGTGCAAAAAAAGGCAGCGGCAGTGGCAGTGGCGGCGGTCACGGAACCGGCCATGGCACAGGCACCGGCAGCGGTATTGGTGCAGGCAGCGGAAGTGGAAGCGGTGGCGGTCACGGTGCGGGACACGGCAGCGGTATTGGCGACGGAGCAGGCCCCGGCATTGCACGCAATCCCAAGGTGCCACCGCGTGTAGCCTCAACTGCGGTCCCGGTTTATCCGCAGGCGCTGCGTGATGCAGGCATCGGCGGGCGCGTTGTGGTGCGTGGCGTTATAGGCATTGATGGGCGCGTAGAAAGCGCCGAAGTAGTGCGCTCCAGCGGCAACAGCACTCTGGATAACAACGCCCTCAGCGCCTTTTATAAATGGCGCTTCAGTGCTGCCAAAAACGACGCCGGCCAAAAAGTACGCTGCTACTTCGTACAAGGCTTTCCCTTTGTAATTGAATATAGATAAAAGGCTTGTACGCCAAAATTAGGCATAATGTTATAGCACGCAAGAGTAAGGGAAGCAGGCTATGCTTCGCATTGAACAAAAAGCACGTCATTCTTAGCTAGTACGTTTAGCACACCACTCTCGGCGCTGCGCAGACCGGAACGGACGACGGCCCCGAAAGAACACCGATGTCAAGCGAACTGCGCAAGCAACGGACAGGCACAGAAATTTTTCGCTGGAGCGTTGACGCATCCTTCGGAAGCACGTCATGCAAAAATCAGCGACGTGAAAAATTTTGCGAATCTAGTCGCCGGAATCCGGCGGAGCAGCCGTTAAGGGCGTTTTTTGGATACTTTTTGCCGCCCCGGACAAAAAGTATCATAGCACACAAGCGTAAGGGAAGCAGGCTATACTTCGCATTAAACAAAAAGCACGTCATTCTTAGCTAGTACGTTTAGCACACTAACCTTGGCGCTGCGCAGACCGGAACGGACGACGGGCTCGCTAGAACCACGATGTCAAGCGAACTGCGCAAGCAACGGACAGGCACAGGAATTTTTCGCTGGAGTGTTGACGCATCCTGCGGACGCACGTCATGCAAAAATCAGCGACGTGAAAAATTCTGCGAATCCAGTCGCCGGAATCCGGCGGAGCAGCCGTTAAGGGCGTTTTTTGGATACTTTTTGCCGCCCCGGGCAAAAAGTATCATAGCACACAAGCGTAAGGAAGCAGGCTATACTTCGCATTGAACAAAAAGCACGTCATTCTTAGCTAGTACGTTTAGCACACAACCCTTGGCGCTGCGCAGACCGGAACGGACGACGGGCTCGCCAGAACCACGATGTCAAGCGAACAGCGCTTGCAACGGACAGGCACAGAAATTTTTCGCTGGAGTGTTGACGAACCATTCGGAAGCACACCACGCAAAAATCAGCGACGTGAAAAATTCTGCGAATCTAGTCGCCGGAATCCGGCGGAGCAGCCGTTAAGGGCGTTTTTTGGATACTTTTTGCCGCCCCGGGCAAAAAGTATCATAGCACACAAGCGTAAGGGAAGCACACCAATTCATAAATAATAATAATACCCATAAGGAGAAAAACATGAGAAAAATAGCAATCTACGGTAAAGGCGGAATCGGAAAATCCACCACCACCTCCAATTTATCCGCAGCCCTCGCATTAAAAGGCTACAAAGTAATGCAAGTAGGCTGCGACCCCAAAAGCGACAGCACCAAAAACCTCATGGAAGGCAAACGCATCCCCACAGTATTAGAACAACTGAAAGCAAAAGGCGAAGCCTTGAAATTAGAGGACATTGTATTTGAAGGCTTCGGTGGCGTTCTGTGCGTAGAAGCCGGCGGCCCCACCCCCGGCATCGGCTGTGCAGGCCGCGGCATCATCTCCGCCTTCGAAAAGCTGGCCGAGCTGGAAGCATTTGAAACCTATAAGCCTGACATCGTCATCTACGACGTCTTAGGTGACGTAGTCTGCGGCGGCTTCGCCATGCCCATCCGCGGAGGCTACGCACGCGAGGTATTCATCGTATCCTCCGGCGAAATGATGGCCCTTTATGCGGCAAGCAACATCGCCCAGGCCATCAAAAACTTCGGGCGTCGCGGTTACGCACGCCTGAAGGGCATCATTCTCAACGCCAAAAACATTGAGAATGAACAGGAGCTGGTGGCCAAGGCTGCCGCAGAAATCGGCACCGAGGTTGTGCAGTACGTACCGCGCAGCGGCGACATCCAAATCGCCGAAAATCAGGGTGGTACCGTCAGCGAATTTGTCAAGGACTCTCCGATGGTACAGGTATACAACGAATTAGCCGAGCGTGTGCTGGCTATGAGCGAAGACGAAGAAGAATAGGAGGCAGTACATGGGCTTAAAGGAAGATGCAATGTGGAAGATGGCCGAAAAAATGGGCATGCCCAAAAGCGCCATCGAAGCCATCAAAGCTAAGCAGAAAAACGGCGACAAAAGCGCTATGTCCGACATGGGCAAGATGATGAGCATGATGCAGGCCATGAAGGGTGACAAGAAGGATGAAATGCGCAAAATGGCTGAGAAAATGGGTATGCCGCCGCAGGCTGCAGGCATGGACGGCAACGAAATCTTAGGCCGCCTGAACCGCCTGAGCAAGGTGCAGACGATCAAGGATGTGCCCCAGCTCACGACAGCGCTGTTCCCCGGCACCCACTGCCCGCTGATGGGCGCGGCGATGGTGGCAGGCGGTATCGACGATTGTCTGCTGGTAATCGTAGGCACGGACGAATGCAGCTATTACACCAAAAGCCTCACCATCAACGAGCGCTACGGCGGTATTGCGGGACGCTGCGTTTCCGTTGTGCTAGACAGCCATGACGTAACCTTCGGCAGCACCGAAAGCATGCACAAGGCCTTCAAAGAAATAGTGGCGGAATATCAGCCGCAATGCGTAATGCTCGTCACCACCTGCGTAATTGAGGTAATCGGCGATGATTACGATGCCATTGCCGCAGAGCTGACGAAGCAGTACAATATTCCAGTAATGGCGGTGCATACCGAGCACTTTAAGTGCGAGGATCACTTCCCCGGTCTGGAGCGCGCCATTACTGCCTGCGCCGCCATGATGCAAAAGCAGGACTGCGACGGCAGTGTCAACGTTCTGGGACAGCGCATGGGCAACTTTGCCGACACGGAGCTGCACGCATTTTTAGCGGCGGCAGGCGTCAAGCTGGGCGTGCAGTTGCCCAGCGGCTGTACTGCCGAGGAAATCCGCCGTGCTCCCGCAGCGAAGGTGAACATCGTCGTGCATGATATCGCACTGCCCTTGGCGCAGACTATGCAGGAGCAGTACGGCATTCCCTATGTTTACTTCAACCGTTTTGCCGCACCGGAAAAAATTCTGCAGGCCTATCAGCATCTGTTTAATTATCTGGAGCTGCCGCTGCCTGCGGAGATCGGCGCTAAGTTTGAGGAATGCAAGGAAATGGAGCAGAAGGTGCTGCCTGACGTAAAGGGTGTGCCCTATATCTACGGCAATACGCAGTATGACTGCTTCGAGCTCAACAGCTATCTGTGCAGCCTGGGCCTGGTGCCGCAGCTGATTCAGAGCAATAAGCTGAGCGAGGCTAATTTTGCGGATATCAAGAGCATTCTGGCGCAAACCGATCCGTATATCTGCAAGGCGGCGAATATCGCACCGCTGCAATATGTTTACGACGTACTGCATCCGTGGTTCTACATGGGCCATGAATTCGGTGAACGCCTGCGCCGTAAGGGCATCGCTCTGCTGCACAGCGACCCGGCAGGCAAAATGCTGGGCTTTGAATGCAACACCTTTATGCTGCATGCAGTAGCAAAGGCAGTCGCTGATGCCAAAATGTTCAGAGAGGAGGCCGGCCTGTGAGCTTAGTAAGATTTTTACCGACACCGTCGGACAGAATGGGAATTATCTGGAGCCTTTTGGCCGTACAGGGTGCTATCGTGCTGGAATACGGCCCCGCCGGAACCACACACTACAGCATGGGCTTATACGGAGGCCTGGGCCTGCGCTTTCAAAACCGCCTCTTCACCACGCATATGAGCGAGGATGATGTTGTCATGGGTGACGTAACACGTCTGGAGGAAGCAATTATCGAACTGGATAAAAGCTATGCGCCGAAGGTTATCTTCGTCGTAGCCTCATCCGTAACTGCCGTCATCGGCACCGACATCAAGGGCGTGTGCCGTTATATGCAAAACGAGGTCAAGGCTAAGCTTGTGGCCTTCGAGCAGGGCGGCTTCCGCGGTGATTACAGCGTCGGCCTGGCCGAAACCTACAAACTGCTCGTGCGCAACCTGCCACAGAAGGATGTAGCGCAGGAGGCGGGCGTGTACAACATCATCGGCGCCTCTGCGTGGCGCTACCGCATGGCAAGCGACATCTGGGAGGTAAAGAGCCTGCTTGGTGAAGCACTGGGCCTGCGCTGCAATGCCTGCCTTTGCTGCGACACCAGCGTAGACGAGCTGCAGGCTATGGGCAAGGCACAGGTAAATATTGTGCTGGGCAACGAAGGCCTCGCCGCTGCCAAATATCTTGAAGAAAAGTTCGGTACGCCATATGTTTATGCCGTTCCCTACGGCTACAGCGGCACCGTAAGCTTTTTGGAGCAGGTAGGCGCAGCAGTTGGTAAGGCTCCTGAGCCCGTGGTGCTGATGCGCATCAAAATGAAGGAAAAGGGCATGTCCATGCTCAGTATGTTTGCTATGATGGGCGGCAGTAAGCCAAGGCAGGCCGCTGTTAAGGGCGATTATGACCTGGTGCAGGGTGTGGGTGCTTTTCTGGAACAGGCAGGCATCAGCGTGACGCACAAAATGTGCGCGCACAGCCTGAAGGCCATTACCGAACCTGCGGCAGATGTAGAAGCCTACGCCGAGGAGGGCGAATGGCTGCAGGAAATCCGTGAGCTGCGCGACACGTTGCTTTTCGCGGACGATGTGGCGCTCACGCAGGCAGATGCAAGCAACATGAAGGTGCTCATCAGCGCACCGTTTATGAACGGTGTGGTGGCAACGCACCTGCCGTTTATGGGCGAAAAAGGTGCAGACTTCCTGCTGGAGCAAATCCAGGGCTATTATCAGCAATAAGCATACTGCGTCAAGAAAAATTCAATGCCTTTTCATAAAAACTTCTCGCGTTACCTATTGCTAACTATCATAAAGCGTGTTACAATAATCATGGAGTTAGCAATATCTAACCGAAAGGAGAAGGCTCATGAAGCTGTTTGGATTTACATCATTCGACGAGCTGTTGGCGTATAACTGCGCACCTGTATTGGCAGGCATAAAACCAGCGAATCTGCTTTCGCTGATGCCTGACGATGGTGAAGAAATAGACGTGCTGCTTGTGCAGTACAACGCTCAGTTCGCTGAGCGGGGAATAGTCTTCCGCCGTCTGTGCGCGTGTACTAAGCGTGTGCTCGTTTTGGTCTATAATGAGGAGCAACTGGCGCAGGCACTGAGTAATCCCGGCTATCAGGCGTATCTTATTGCAGCAGGCTATGAAGCCGGAGCTTCTGCAGAAGCTTACCTGCATAGGCTTGAGCAGCGGCTGAATACGCAGAAGACCTTTCCACATGAAATCGGTGTCTTCCTCGGCTATCCGCTCGAGGATATTTTGGGCTTTGTGCTCAACAAGGGAACGGACTGCAAGTACAGCGGCTATTGGAAAGTTTATGGCGATGTGCCCAAGGCACGCAGCATCTTTGCGGCCTATGAGCATTTTCGTGATATTATATTGCAAAAGCTGGCGGCAGGCATGTCGCTCAAGGTAGCTGTGGCTACATTATAAGGAGGCAATTGAACTATGAAACAAATTCCTGTAATTTTTTGGACCGGTACCGGTAACACACAAATGATGGCTGACGCTGTTGCGGAAGCAATTAATGCTGCAGGTGCGGAGGCTGTTGAAAAAAATGTCAGCGAAATCACTGCTGACGAGGCTGCAGGCTATGACGCTCTGGCACTGGGCTGCCCGGCAATGGGTGCAGAGGTGCTGGAGGAATGCGAATTCGAGCCGTTCTTCACCGAGCTTGAAGGCAAGCTGGCAGGCAAAAAGGTAGCGCTGTTCGGCTCCTATGGCTGGGGCGGAAGCTATATGCAGGATTGGGAAGCACGCGTTAAGGACGCGGGCGCAACGCTTGTAGCAGACGGCGTACTGGCGCTGGGTGCTCCCGATGACGAAGCAGTAGCCAAGCTGGCGGAAGCAGGCAAACTGCTTGCCGAATAAGGCTAAAATAATATGAAAAACTGCCTTCCAATTTTAGGAAAGGCAGTTTTTTAGTGAAGCGTTTGCATTATAGCAGTTGGCAAATGACTCGCTTTGTGATATTATTTAAGAACACATCCTATTGACTTTATACCTGCTATATAGTGTAGACTGTATCATCATAAAAGAAAGCTTATCATGCTACGGCAGCGTTTTACGCCAGGCGCATCGGCAAAAGCTGTTGTGCGCACTTTAGAATATATATGAATAGAGGATAGGAAAGCTTTATGTTCAAAACATTTCTCAGCTATTATAAACCATATAAGGGCATTTTGCTCTTTCTTGTGATAGGCTCGCTGCTGCGCGCACTGCTCGAGCTGTTCTTTCCCTATGTAGTGAAGCTGATGCTGGAACAGCAGCTGCCGCTTAAGAATCTGCCGCTGCTCCTTGAATGGTCGGCGGCACTGCTGGCCATGTATCTGGTAAACTTCGGCATGCATTTCGGCATCATCTATTGGGCGCAGTCCATGAGCTATTCCATGGAACGCGACATGCGCCGCGATTTGTTCAGCCATCTGCAAAAGCTGTCCTTCGGCTTTTACGATAAAAACAAAAGCGGCCAGCTGCTTTCGCGCCTCACAAGCGATTTGAGCGAAATTAACGGCTTCGCAGGCAATGCTCCGATTGATCTTATCGTCTGCGGGCTGACGATGCTTGGCACGATGGTTATTCTGATTTACATGAATCCTATGCTGGGCAGCCTTATCGCCTTCCTGCTTCTGGTGAAGGCAGTGCATACCGTTTTCGTCAACTTGCGCATGAAAAAGGCCTTCTTTGCCAATCGTGTGGCAATGGGCGAGGTAACGGGCAAGGCTGCGGAAAGCATTAACGGCGTGCGTCTGATCAAAGCCTTTGCCGGCGAGCGCAGCGATATGGCGCAGTTTATGGAAAAGGCGGATGCCTATCTGAAAGTATGCAAAAAATCCTTCAAAATAACATCTTATTTCGTCGGCAGTATGATTTTCTTCAGCAACTTTATCAATGTGGCGATATTAGTAGTGGGCGGCCTGCTGATAAATCAGGGGCTGATGAGCTTCGGCGAGCTGGTGGCCTTCTTCCTCTACGTGGGCCTGTTTATGAAACCGCTGATGCAACTTCTGGGCTTCATTCAGGTATATCAGCGCGGTATGGCAGGCTTCAAGCGTTTTTATGAGCTGTTGCAGGAAAAGCCCGAGATTATTGATGCACCGGATGCTAAAATTTGTCCGCCCTGTAAAGGGAACATCACCTTTGATAACGTCAGCTTTGCCTATGCGGACGGCAGACCAGTTATCCGCAATCTTTCGCTGAGCGTGGCAGCAGGTGAAACCGTGGCCTTTGTGGGTGCTACGGGAGCAGGCAAAACAACTATCGCCAGCCTTTTGCTGCGCTTTTACGAGCCGCAGAGCGGCAGAATTCTGCTGGACGGCTGCGATATCCGTGAATTTACGCAGGAATCGCTGCGCAGGCAAATCGGCCTGGTGCAGCAGGATGTCTTTCTCTTCGGCGACAGCGTGCGCTACAACATAGCCTACGCCAAACCGGACGCAACAGCGGACGAGGTGCAGGCGGCAGCGAAGGCTGCGGCGGCGGATGAGTTCATTCAAAAGCTGCCTGCGGGCTACGATACCGAGGTGGGTGAGCGCGGCGTGAAGCTGAGCGGCGGCCAGAAGCAGCGCTTGGCGATTGCGCGTGTCTTCCTCAAAAATCCTCCGGTAGTAGTGCTGGATGAGGCTACAAGTGCACTCGACAATATTACGGAGCAGCAGATACAAAAGGAGCTCGACGAGCTGGCGGTAGGACGCACTACGCTGATTATTGCGCATCGTCTTTCCACCATCCGTCATGCGGACAAGATTGTGGTGCTTGACGAAGGCGCTGTTGCGGAATGCGGTAGCCATGAGGAGTTGCTGGCGCGCAAGGGACGTTATTATGATTTGTATCAGAAGGAGTAAGGAAGAAGCTTGCGGATGCAGGCGTACTGCAGAAGATAATAAAATAAAAATAGCGCACGCTCTTAAAGCATGCACTGAGAATACAGAAAACCCATGTCTTGCCGATTTCGGCGGGACATGGGTTTTAGTGCTTTGTGTTTAATTTTTCGTATTAGGCTTGCTCAGCTTGCAACGCCTCAACTTGCTCAATCGGGAGAGAAGTAGCCTTGGCGATATCCTTCACAGAAAGGCCCATGCTGAAAAGACGTTTAGCAGTAGCGAGTTTCTCTTTAGCTTCGCCTTCAACAAGGCCTACGTCTTTGCCTTCAGCGAAGCCGATGTCTTTGCCTTCAGCAATGCCTTCACGCCTCTCATCTAATAAACGTGCTTCCATAAGCATAAATTCCCGCCTCACTTTCGTATCTAATTTGAGATAGCTGATTTCATCGTCAATCTGTTTAGTAAATTCAGTAGTTACAATGTGGTTAAGACTCTTCCTTTAGCTTCTCCACATCAGCGAGAGATAAACCGGAAAGTTCCGTGATTTCCTGCAGAGAATAGCAACCTTTAGCCAGCATGAGCTTAGCGACTTTAAGTTTATGTTCAGCTTCGCCCTTAGCAAGACCGATAGCTTCGCCTTCACGCCTCTCATCTAATAAACGTGCTTCCATAAGCATAAATTCCCGCCTCACTTTCGTATCTAATTTAAGATAGCTGATTTCATCGTCAATCTGCTTGGTGAAATCAGTAGTTACAATGTGGTTGTTTACATAATCATAAAAGCTCTTGATGTCCTTGGAGATATCGCCATGCGTACCTTTGGTGTTTAAAATCATGGTTGTCGCTTCATCGGGAAGCTCCAACTCCCGATTTTCCAGACAACATTTTTTAAAGGTATAGACATAATTACCCTGTTCAAAGAAATCAAAAACGCAGATAAAAATGATAAATGTCGGTGGCAGCAGGTCATAAGGCTGTCCCTTTTGCAGCAAATCAATATCAAGCAGCGCCTGATAATAGCGTGAGCGCTTGGGCAGGACGTAGGTATCCGTATCGGGATTTTTATTATTTTTCACCTGCATCTCCAGATTATAATGCGTGTTTTTATCGTCCGCTACGATGATATCAAGACGGATGCCATGGCTTGTGTAGTTAGGATCAATAGTTTTTTCTGCCTCAATGTAGTTGATGTCTGCAATCTCAATTTGCAGCAGCTCCTCCAGCAGATGCTTGCAGATGCGCTTGCGCGACATAACCTTCTTGAAGATGAAGTCACTTTGAATCGTCAGGTTTGCAAATTTTGTTAGCAGGTCTTGCATGGTTTCTCTCCTTTCATTTTAACACAGATGTTATAAAAAATACATAAGCAGTGCCAAAACAAAAAAGAGCAGCACCCTGACGATTAAAAATCGTCAGTTTGTACTACTCTTAGAATGTACCAGATAAATGGCCTTGCTTAAGCTTCTGCAGACAAAGTACATCTGCAGGATATACTGCTTATTTAATTGTCCGCAGGTAAATGAGCCGGATGCATAAGCTTACTTGCGGTTTTGAAGAACTTAATTTAAGTTTACTTGAAATATGGGGGAATGTCAAGGGAGTGAATTTCTTCTGCGAACATTATACTTACTATAATCCGCTTATAATACGGGTACTTCTATTTTAGAAATGAAGTTGTCATGCGAATCGGTTGACCAGTAATTTCTTAATGTTTTGATATAAATAATGTTATTTGTTTTTAAATTCAGTGCTTTGCAAAAATTATTTAAAAACGGTTTGGCAGTATTAACTGCGTCGGCAAAATTGGTATTAACGCAGATTTGCAGATACAGACCGTAAGGCTTGACGTAATTGTGATTGCTTTTGTTAGTTTTGCAGAATACCTTATAGGATTCCGGAGAAAAATCAGTAATTTTTTCATTAAAAATAAATCCGCTGAGGTTGTATTCTTTGAGTCCGTTTTTATCGACTGCTGAATTCAGCAGGGTAGCAGCAGCTAAAAACCGTTCCTTTTGTGGTAACGAAAGCAGGATTTTCTCGCTTACCAAAAAATACTCCTCTTCTCTGTAGGACAAGGTTATTTCGTTCAGCTTGCAATCGTTGTAGATATTTATGGTATTTATTTTAGATTTTATGTTGTCGCATAGTTTTGTAGTAAGTTCTATTTGCTTTGTCAATTTATGTAATTGCTTATTGAGCAGAGAAAGCGTATCGTCAGGGGTGCGATGGTCCAGAAAATTTTTTATATCATTAAGGTGAAAGCCCATTATTTTCAAATCCAGAATTATTCCCAAGATGAAAAACTGCTTTAGCGAATACATGCGATAACCGTTCGAATCTACATAATCAGGTTTAAACAAATCCTTTTTGTCATAGAAAATCAGCGTCTGCTTGGATATGTTATATAATTGCGCCAAGTCGCTGGCATAAAAGAAATTGCCCTTATCTATCATTTAAAAATCTCTCCTATTGACATTATAGTTACTATATGGAGTATACTGTATCATCATAACATAAACAACATAATAATGCTAGAGTATAAGCATTAGGTGAGTGTATGAGTTTGTGATGAAGTTGTTAGGAGGTATTGTATTTTTATGTTGAAAATGAACCGAAAAAAAGTTGCCGCTTTATTCATGATTTTGGGAATTTTGCCTCAAAGCGTAAGTTTTGCAGCAGAAAAGCTGGATCAATATAATTTAGATGAAATTGTTGTAACAGCTTCTCAGGAGAAAATTAAGCAGGAGCTGAATACTCCCGCTACTACCGAAATTTTCACTGCGGAAGATATTAAAAACTACAACGGCAGCAACGTACAGGAAGTATTGGAATATGCAGCGGGCGCAATTGCCGCTCAGCCTACCGGTGTTGGCTCTACATTTGGTATGAGAGGTCTGACCGGCGCAAGCCGTAATCCGACTATCCTGGTTGACGGTGTTCCTTTAAATATGCAGGGCTTTGGTAACCTGGACGCTATTCCTGTTAATGCTGTGGAAAGAATCGAGATTATCCGCGGTACCGGCGCAGTTCTTTACGGCACCGATACCCTGACCGGTGTTATCAATATCATTACCAAGCAGTCCCAACAAATTTCTGCAAGTGCAGGCTACGGCAGCAGAGGCAAGCGCCTGGCTACCTTGAATGTAAGCGACAGCAAATTCGGTATGGCATATACTCATGACAGAATTGCGGAACGCAACTGGTACACTGCGAAGAAAACATCTCAAGGCAAGTGGATGGAGAAAAACAGTGTTATGTTAAAGTACAAACCTAATGATAATTTATCTATGAGATATATGCTGACTGATAATCAGAATGATTACGATAAGTTTAAAGCTTTAAAGAAGACCGGCTCCAATGAAACCAATATCGTATTCCATGACCTTAATGTAGCATATAATAATAAAGGCCTTGATGTTACCGTATTCGGCCAAAAGCGCAGATACAAAAATGATGCCTATAACGCAGCTTATGAGCTGATGCCCAAGAGTTCCCTGCGCAGAACAAGCTGGAACTATGGCGTAGACGCTAAATATAATTTTGATATTGGTAAGTTTAACATTACTACCGGTGCGGAAATGGCTTTGGAAGCAGATTCTCATGGAAACGTTAAAGGTACCTCCTTCGGTCTGGACATGATTAAACGTCACAGAAAGGCTGTATATATCCAGGCTGTTGACAACATGACCGACAAAACAACCTTATCGTTCGGCGGCCGTGAAGTAATGTATGACGATATGAAAAATGAATTCCTGCCGTCCTTACAATTACTGCACAAGCTGAACAATAAGGATACCGTATTCTTGAACGTCAACAAATCCTTCCGTATGCCTACCATTGGCGACCAATACTCCGACAGCGATTCTATGATTTTCAATGATAACCTTGGTCCCGAAACCGGCTGGAACTATGAAATCGGCTGGAAGAAGCTTTTGTCTCCCCGCGAATTCTTAAAGGTTTCTTTGTATCATCTGGATATCAGCAACAGAATCTTTACCCAGAAAATTGACGATGACCACAGCATGGTTGTCAATGCCAACAAGTTTAAAAACACCGGCTTAGAGGTTTCCTATGAAGGCGTTTTGAGCGATCATTGGAGCTTCAAGACCTCTGTTGCATATTCTGATCCTAAGCAGATTGATAAACCGGGTGCTGATTTCAGAAACTGCGATGATAAATTGCTGATTAACAGCGTTCTTGGCTATAAAAACGGTAAGTTAGCCACCAACCTGTTGCACCAATATGCTGCTATGCGTTATCTGTCATATGCACCGTATTCCGGCAATGGCATCAAGCAATATCTGAGCTTTAATGCTACATATCAGTTTGACAAAGAAAACAGCGTGAAGTTTGCAGTCAATAACATTCTGAACAGAACCGAAGAGATGGCTGCTTCCAGAGGCTGCCTGTTGCCGTACCGTGACTGGTTCATTACTTATGAAAGAACATTTTAATTAAATGCTTTGAAGGTGAATAATGAAAAAGCTTTTTCTGGTAATAATGGCATTAGCCTTGTTATTAGTCACCGGTTGCGCCAAGGATTCCTTGTCCTCGCAGGAGCAGGGCGGCGGTTATACCGTTGTTGATGCCAGAGGCAAGAAGATAACCTTTGCATCAGCACCTAAAAGAATAGTTTGCTTAAATTACAGCGCTACAGATATTTTAACGGACCTTATACCGACAGACCGGATAATTGCTACAGATATGTGGGCAAGGGAAGAGGATTTGTCAAACTGCTACGAAAAGCTGAAGGGTATACCTGTATGCGAAAATAATCCCGAGCAGATTATGAAATTTAAACCGGATATTGTTATTCTGACTGACGGCAGAGCCAACGAGCTGGCGGACACTCTTGACAGTGTCGGCATCAAGACATGTGTCTTGCGTCAGCCCAAGACTATACAGGAAATTCCTGATTACATTAAAATTGTGGGCGAGGTAGCAGATAATAAGGCTGCTGCCAACAGCCTGGCAGAAAAGGTTGCCGCATATCTTAAGGCTTCTACCGAAGGACAGAAGATTGGAAGTGTTCTGCTGATTCATCCTAACGGCGGTATCGGCCAAAAGGGCTCAATGCCTGCTAGCATCTGCGAAGCATGTAATATTGAAAATCTGGCTGCAAAATACGATTTCCCGCAGTCATCTTATCTCAGCAAGGAACAGATTATTGCTATGAATCCCCAAAGACTGATTGTATTGGACTGGTCTTTTGGCGGACAGCACAAAAATGCCGAGATACGCAAGGAAGAAATTTTGAATGATCCCAGCTATCAGACTGTTTCTGCCGTGCAAAACGGGAAGGTTGTTATTGTGCCGATGAAATATATGCATTGCTCCAGTCAGTATGTGATGAAGAATCTGGAAGAATTAAAACGTATTATGCGCACTACCCTATAATATAAAAACAAGCAGTGAACTACGAAAAATAGTTCCTGCTTGTTTTTTAGAATATGTAAATATATGGTATGGGGAAAGTTTATGTTCAAAACATTTCCCAACTATTACAAAACATAAAAGGAGAAGGTTATGAGAAAAATTGCAATTTACGGTAAGGGCGGTATCGGCAAATCCACCACCACCTCCAATTTATCGGCAGCACTGGCCTTAAAGGGCTACAAGGTTATGCAGGTTGGCTGTGACCCCAAAAGTGACAGCACGAAAAATCTTATGGAAGGCAAACGTATTCCTACGGTGCTGGAGCAGTTAAAAGAAAAGGGCGAAGCATTAAAGCTTGAGGACATCGTCTTTGAAGGCTTCGGCGGTGTCCTGTGCGTAGAAGCCGGCGGCCCCACCCCTGGCATCGGCTGCGCAGGCCGCGGCATCATCTCCGCCTTCGAAAAATTGGCCGAGCTGGAAGCCTTTGAAACCTATAAGCCTGACATCGTAATCTACGACGTCTTAGGCGATGTAGTATGCGGCGGCTTTGCCATGCCCATCCGCGGAGGCTACGCACGTGAGGTATTCATCGTTTCCTCCGGCGAAATGATGGCCCTCTATGCGGCAAGCAACATCGCCCGGGCAATCAAAAACTTCGGCCGTCGCGGTTATGCACGTTTAAAGGGCATCATTCTCAACGCCAAAAATATTGAAAATGAGCAAGAGCTTGTGGCCAAGGCTGCCGCAGAAATCGGTACCGAGGTTGTGCAGTACGTTCCGCGCAGCGGCGATATTCAGATTGCCGAAAATCAGGGCGGTACTGTCAGTGAATTTGTTAAGGATTCTCCGATGGTACAGGTATATAATGAGCTAGCCGAGCGTGTTTTGGATCTCAGCGAGGATGAAGAGGAATAGGAGAAAAAGATGGATTTGCAAGAAAAGGCAAGGCGCAAGCTGCAGGAAAAACTGAGCGGGCCACCACAGGCTGTAGGCATTGATGGTAACGAGCTTTTAGAACGCCTGAACCGGTTGAGCAAAGTACAGACGATTAAGGACATTCCCCAACTGACGACGGCACTCTTCCCAGGCACCCACTGTCCGCTGATGGGTGCAGCTATGATTGCCGGCGGCATCAAGGATTGCCTGCTGGTTATCGTGGGTACGGACGAATGCAGCTATTATACCAAAAGCCTGACTCTCAGCGACCGCTACGGCGGTATTAACGGGCGCTGTGTTTCGGTAGTGCTCGACAGTAATGATGTGACCTTCGGCAGTGCCGAAAGTATGCATAAGGCGTTTAAAGAGATTGTGTCGGAATATCAGCCTAAATGCGTAATGCTTGTGACTACCTGCGTTATTGAGGTTATCGGTGATGATTATGACGTGATTGCCGAGGAGCTGACAAAGCAGTATAGCATTCCGGTAATGGCGGTGCATACCGAGCACTTTAAGTGCGAGGATCATTTTCCCGGCTTTGAGCGCGCCATTACTGCCTGCCAAAGCATTATGCAGTCGCAGAAATGTGATGGCAGTGTGAATGTTTTGGGACAGCGCTTTGGTGATTTTGCGGATACGGAGCTCTATGCACTGCTGACAAAGTCCGGTGTGAAAATCGGTGTACAGCTGCCCAGCGGCTGCACAAGTGACGACATCTGTCACGCTCCGGCGGCAAAGGTCAATATTGTTGTCAATGATATTGCGCTGCCGTTGGCGCAGACTATGCGGGAGCAGTACGGCATTCCATATGTTTACTTCAACTGTTTTGCCGCACCGGAAAAGATTTTACAGGCCTATCAGCATCTGTTTGCGTATCTTGAGCTGCCGTTGCCTGCGGAGGTCGGTGCGAAATTTGACGAATGCAAGGCGTTGGAGCAGGAGATTTTGCCTGTTGTGCAGGGAGTGCCGTATATTTTTGGCAATACGCAGTATGACTGTTTTGAGCTCAACAGCTATCTGTGCAGGTTGGGAATGGTCCCGCAGCTGATTCAGAGCAATAAGCTGCGGGAGGAGGATTTTGCGGATCTCGAAAGCATTTTGGCAGCTACTGATCCGTATGTCTGCAAGGCGGCGAATATCGCACCGCTGCAATATGTTTATGATGTACTGCATCCGTGGATTTACATAGGACATGAGTTTGGCGAACGTTTGCGACGCAAGGGTATTGCACAGCTGCACAGTGATCCGGCAGGCAAAATGCTGGGCTTTGAATGCAACACCTTCCTGCTGAAAATCCTGCAGCAGGCTGTGGCTGATGCGAAAAAATTCAGAAAGGAGGCAGGTCTGTGAGCTTAGTAAGATTTTTACCGACTCCGTCAGACAGAATGGGAATTATTTGGAGCCTTCTGGCAGTACAGGGAGCAATTGTGCTGGAGTACGGCCCTGCAGGCACCACGCATTACAGCATGGGCTTATACGGAGGCCTGGGCCTGCGCTTTCAAAACCGCTTCTTCACCACGCATATGAGCGAGGACGATGTTGTCATGGGCGACGTAACACGTCTGGAGGATGCGCTTGTCGAACTGGATAAAAATTATGCGCCGAAGGTTATTTTTGTCGTTGCATCTTCCGTAACTGCCGTTATCGGCACCGATATCAAGGGTGTGTGCCGTTATATGCAAAATGAGGTCAAGGCTAAGCTCGTAGCCTTTGAGCAGGGCGGCTTCCGCGGCGATTACAGCATTGGTTTGGCTGAAACGTATAAGCTGCTGGTGCGTAATCTGCCGCAAAAGGGCGTTGCGCAGGAAAAAGGCATTTACAATATAATCGGTGCTTCTTTGTGGCGTTACCGTATGGAAAGCGATATATGGGAGATAAAGAGTTTGCTGAGCGAAGCGCTGGAGCTGAGCTGTAACGCCTGTCTTTGCTGCGACACGAGCGTGGAGGAGTTGGAGGATATGGGCCTGGCACAGGTGAATATTGTGCTGGGCAACGAAGGCCTTGCTGCTGCCAAATATCTGCAGGAAAAATTTGGCACGCCTTATATTTACACTGTTCCCTACGGTTACAGCGGCACGCTGAGCTTTTTGGCGCAGGTTGGAGAAGCGGTAGGCAGGGAGCCGGATTCTATGGTATTGCTACGTCTGCAAACAAAGGAAAAGAGCCTTTCCAGACTCAGTCTTTTCACTATGATGGGCAACAACAAGCCAAGGAAGGCTGTAGTTAAGGGCGATTATGATTTGGTACAGGGCGTGAGTGCCTTTCTGGAGCAGGGCGGCATCACTGTACTGCACAAAATGTGTGCGCACAGCCTAAAGGCTATTGCTGAGCCGGCAGCAGACATAGAAGCATACGCTGAGGAGAGCGATTGGCTGCAGATAATTCGTGGGCTGCAGGATACGCTTATTTTGGCGGATGATGTGGCACTGCTGCAGGCGGATGCCGGTAATACGAAGGTGCTCATCAGCGCACCGTTTATGAATAGCGCTGTGGCAACGCATTTGCCGTTTATGGGCGAAAGGGGAGCGGATTACCTGTTTGAGCGGATGCAGGCGTATTGCAGAAGATAAAAAAATAGCGCACGCTATTAAAGCATGCATTGAGAATAAAGAAAACCCATGTCCTGCCGATTTCGGCGTGACATGGGTTTTAGTAATTTCTTATAAACCAATCTCAGCTCTATTCTGCTTTAACCTTAAACACAATCGCGTACAGCACCGGCAGTACCACCAGCGTCAGCAGCGTTGCTCCGGTCAGACCGCAGGCAATAGCCACAGCCATCGCATTCCAGAACTGGCTGGCGAACATCGGAATCAATCCCAGTACCGTAGTGAAGGCTGCCAGCATAATCGGACGGAAACGCACAATTGCTGATTCCGTAATCGCCTTGGCAGGCTCCATCCCGGCATCAAGATGCTGCTGAATCTGGTCAACCAGCACCATACTGTTACGGATAATCGTACCGGTGAGCGCCAGAATACCAAGCTCAGCCATAAAGCCCAAAGCGGAATTGAACAGCAGTAGGCCGAAGATAACGCCGATTATACCCATCGGCGCCGTCAGCATAATAACCAGCAGCTTGCGGATATCCTGCATCTGCAGCATAATCAGAACGACAATCAGCAGCAGCATCAGCGGTATAGGCTTCATCAGATAATTCAATGTATCGTTGCTGTCCTCCAGCGAACCGCCTACCTCGATGCTCATGCCGGCAGGCAGCTCCTTGCGCAGGGGCTCCAGCTCCTTATACACCTGCTTGGTAACATCGTTGCCGGTAACGCCGTCAACAATACCGCCGTTGACGGTAATCGTAGGACGCAGGTTGCGGCGCCAGATGATATTGTCCTCGCTGGTGTAATCAAGATGCGCAATTTGTGACAGCGGCACAGCGCCCTGGCTCGTAGGAATGGAGATAGTTTCCAGCTGCGAAATATCTGCGCGCTGGTCAGGCTGCAGGCGGAAAACGATACCAATCTGCTGGTCGCCCTCTAGGTAGGTTGCAACAGTATAACCGGATACCTGAGCCTGCAGAGCGTTGGCCACAGTCTGGCGCGTGAGCCCCATTTGCAGCAGCTTGTCATTGTCGACCTTCAGCTTAACTGCGTTGGTCTGCTCCAGCCAGTCAAGACGTGTCATGTTGACGTAGGGATTAGCGGCCATCACCTTGCGCACCTTTTGCGCATATTCCTTAACCTGCGCATCGCTGTTGCCGGTGACGCGGATCATAACAGGATAGGGAGCAGGCGGACCGAGCGGAATCGAGCGGGAGTAGACAATAGCCTCCGGCAAATGCTCGGCAGCCAACTCGCTGATGCGCTTCTCCAGCTTTTTGCGGTCCTCAACGCTCTTGGCTACAACTACGAGCTGTGCATAGTTATCACGCGGCTGCACCGGATCGATTACCAGCACAAAGCGCGGTGCGCTTTCGCCTACATAGGTGGAAACGTGGTCTAATTCTTTATCGTCCTTAATCAGATTCGTCAGCTTGCGTGCTGCGGCATCTGTAGTTTTAATCGAACTGCCCTCAGGCATATTAAGCTCTACCAAAAGCTCCGGACGTACGGAGGCGGGGAAGAATTCCTGGCTGACGAAGCGCAGCATGAACATGGAAAGTCCCAGCATCGCCAGCGTAATGCCGATAACTGTAATGCGGTGTCCCAATGCCCAGTGCAGCAGCTTGCGGAAGGCGCGGTAGAAGCTGTTGTCATAAGATTCCTGCTTGATAACGGTAGGACGGATCCATTCATAGCCCAATACCGGTGCCAAGGTTGCGGAAACAAGCCAGGACAGCATCAGGGTTACGGTCATAACCGGGAAAAGGCTGTAGGCAAATTCCGAAGCACTGGCCTTGGAAAAGGCAATCGGCATGAAGCCGAGGCAGGTAATGGTGGTGCCTGTCAGCAGCGGCCAGGCGCAGGTTTTGAAGGCATAGGAGGCTGCCTCCTTACGCGGCATGCCTTCAGACATTTTTACTTCCATCAGCTCCACGACGACGATGGCGTCATCGACCAGCATACCAAGGGAAACAACCAGTGCGCCCAGGGATACCTTATGCAAATCGATGCCCAAAGCGAACATGGCGCAGAAGGAGCCTAACAAAATCAGCGGGATGCAGCAGGAAATTACGTAACCGCTGCGGCGTCCGAGTGTCATCAGGCTGACTACCAGCACGATGATAATTGCCTCGTAAAGGCTTTCGGAGAATTCGCTGATGGATTTCTTTACGACCTCAGGCTGGTTGGCAACCTGATTAAGCTCCAGTCCGAGCGGCAGTTCCTTTTGGATACGGGCGATTTCCTTGGCAAGATTTTCGCCGAGCTTGATGTTATCGCCGCCGTCCTCCATAGAAAGAGCAATGCCGACTGCGGGCTTGCCGTTATAGTACATCATTGTTTCCGGCGGGTCTGCATAACCGCGGGTGATGGTTGCGATATCGCCCAGGCGGAAGACACGGCCGTTGGCATTGATGGGGATGGCAGCAATATTTTCCACGCTGTCGGGGCTGCCGGTAATGCGCAGGTAGGAGTTGGCTGTGTCGGCTTCAATCATACCGCTGGCATTGACCGAGGTCTGTGCTTTGATAGTGTTGGCAATACTGTTGATATCCAGTCCCAGCTGCGATAGCTTGGCGGTTTGCATCTGCACGAAGATTTTCTCCGGCTGAACACCTACCAGCTCAACCTTTTTGACATCAGGCACGCTGAAGAAGTCCAGCTTAATTTTTTCGGCGTATTTACGCATATCCTCATAGGTGAAGCCGTCACCGGTAATTGCGTAGATATTGCCGTAAACATCATCAAAACGGTCGTTATAAAACGGACCTACGGTACCCGACGGCAAGTCCTTCTTGCCGTCATTGACGATATTGCGCAGCTCCAGCCAGCGCTGACGTACCGTGTTGCCGGTAACCTCATCCTTGAGCGCTACGGTAATAACGCAGACGCCGGGGCGCGAATAGCTGGTGATTTTCTTAACCTGCGGCAAGCTTTGAATCTGCTTTTCCAACGTATTGGTCAGATGCATCTCGACATCTTTGGCGCTGGCACCGGGCCAGGCTGCGGATACTACCATCTGCTTGACGGCAAAGCTGGGGTCCTCGCTGCGTCCGAGCGATTTAAAGGAAAACATACCCATAATCAGCACAAGCACAGCAAAGAAGTAAACTAACTGGCGATGGTTAATAGCCCATTCTGCCCAGTTGGCATGATGCTTTTCGTTGTTTGACATCAGATATCACCGCCTTTGGTCAGACGTACCTGTTGGTTATCGACAAGCTTGCTGAGGCCGGCGGTTATCAGAATATCACCCTTGTTTAAGCCGCCTGCCAGACGCACATTGTTGCCTACGTAGCCGGCAACCTTAACGTCCTGCAGCACAGCGCGGTTATTGCGCACCAGCCAGACCTGTGTCTTGCCGTTCACCTGATACAGCGCCGTAGCGGGGATAACAAGCTCGTCCGCTGCTGCCGCAGCGTCCTTAAAGCTGACCTTGGCAGTCATGCCGAGCTTGGCTGCTGCAGGCAGCTGCGGCACCGCAACGCGCACCTTATAGGTACGTGTAATGCTGTCGGCAATAGGCGAAATTTCGCGGACAGTGCCCTTCGCCGTAACATCGGGAAGCGCCCAGAAGCTGATTTCTGCCTGCTGGCCGATACTTAGCTTGACGTTTTCCGGCACATTAATCTGGATTTCTCGTTCACCGCTGCGCACGATGGTGACCATCGGCGTACCGGCTGCCGTTACCTGGCCTGCTTCGCCGGTGATGGCTGCCACAACGCCGTCGGCATCACTCGTCAGCTGCGTGTAGCCAAGCTGGTTGCCGCTGGCGTTGGCGTTGGCCTGTGCCTGACGCAGCGCAGCATTGGCTGCCTCTAGCTGGGTGTTGTATTGGTCGCGCGTTGCTTCGCTTACAGCACCGCCGGCATACAGCTTGTTAAAGCGTGCTGCATTGTCGGCTGCCAGCTTTTGGTTGGCAATGGCAGATGCCAGCTGCGCATTGGCTGCTTCTACGCTCTGGTTTACATCCTTCGGGTCGATGGTCATCAGGATCTGGCCGGCGTGTACCCGGTCGCCGACGTTGACAAGACGGGAAGCAATTCTGCCGGCAGTCTGGAAGGCCAGCTGGCTTTCGTAGCGCCCGCGTACCTCGCCTGGATAGACGGTGGAGGAATCGACAATGCTTTCGCCAATCGTCATAGTCCGGACGATGGGGATGTAGTTTGCCTCCTGCGGCTTATGCGTAATACTGCTGTAAAGCTGCCAGCCTGCGGCTGCCAGTATGACAACGGCAGCTCCGGCAGCGAGTTTCTTTTTATCAGGAAGTTTTTCCATAATAGACTGCATGATTTAACAGCTCCCTTGCAGAAAAGTTTTATTGTTGTAAAATTTTTAATCGTTCAATTAAATTATAGGTTGTAATGTAGACAGCGTCAAGCAACAAAGTTGTAAACAAAAATAAAGCTGCCGGAAAGCAGCTTTGTTTAAGGAATATATTTATTTTTTGCTAAGCGATGCAAGGTAGGTGTTGAGCGCTTGCAGCAGATAATCCAGCTCTGCGCCGTTTTTGAAATTGCCCAGCTCGCAGATATGGCTATGCATCAGAAAGAAGAACATGATAATACCTTCCAGCGTGAAGGCAACGTGGGTTGCTTTGATATCTGCAACGATTTCGCCGCACGCAATCGCTTCCTCAACCAGCTCCGTCATGAACTGGTGGATGCGGTACAGCTTGCTGCGCACATAGTTTTCAAACATGGGCTGTGGTGTCAGCAGCTCGCGGTAAATCAGGTGAATGTTATAGGGGTTCTGCTGCTGCATTTCGGCAATGCCGTCTACATAGGTTCGCAGCTTGGTCAGCGGTGAACCTGGCTGCTGACGGATTTTGTCCTGCAGCTTCAGAAATTTTTCGGCCTCGGTATATAAAACCTCCTGATATAAATTCTTCTTGCCACCGAAATAATAGGAAATCAATGCGCTGTTGACGCCGCTGGCAACAGAAATCTGCTTGATGGACACGGCAGCAAAGCTGTCCATGGCAAACAGCTTGGTTGCGGCTTCAAGAATTTTATCAGCAGAGTTGAGATTAGGACTTTCATCTATCATATAATGTAATACCTCTTTGGAATAAATAATGTATGAATATATTATACACGATTTGGGCGCAGATGTAAGCTGATTTTGTTAAAAAAGTTGAATTGCGAAAATGTTATAACGAACATAAAAATTTTGTTCGTTAATCTGTTGGCTATGTGGTTGATTTCTGCTATAATAAAAAAATAACGGAGGTCACTATAAAAGAAATGAGTACATTAGCTATAGCTTTGATGATTGTCATAGCCTTGCTTTTGGCAGGTGTGATAATATTATTGATACAGGGACGGCCCAAGGCTGATATGACAGCGCAGCGGCTGGAGCTTTTGGAGCGCAGGCTGTCGGAAAGCATGTATGACCTGCGCGGCGAGCAGAGCACGCTGGCGCGGGCAGCACGCCTGGAAAACCAGGCGGCGAGCGACAGGCTGAGCGAGCAGATTGACAAGCGGGTGGCACGTCTGGCGGATATGACGGACCAAAACCTGGAGCGCATCCGCATGACTGTGGACGAGCGCCTTAATCAATCGCTGGAGCAGAAGTTCGCGCAGGTCAACAAATGCCTGGGCGAGGTACACCAGTCCTTGGGACAGATGCAGAGCCTTTCCTGCGGCGTGGACGAGCTGCGGCGCGTTCTTTCGAACGTCAAGGTGCGTGGCACCTGGGGTGAAATGCAGTTGGGCAATATCCTCAAGGATATTCTTGACCGTGCAAGATATGTAGAAAATGCTGAGGTGCGTCCGCACAGCGGCCTGCGCGTGGAATATGCCCTGCGTTTGCCGGGGCAGCGGGAGCAGGAGGTGCTGTTGCCAATTGATGCCAAGTTTCCGCTGGAGGATTACCAACGCCTGCAGCAGGCGCGTGAGGCCGGTGATACGCAGTCAGCGGATGCAGCGGCGAAGCAGCTGGAGCGACGCTTGAAGAGCGAAGCGAAGGATATTTGCGAAAAATATATCTGCCCGCCGTATTCGACGGATTTTGCCGTAATGTATCTGCCGAGCGAGGGCTTGTTTGCGGAGGCTTTGGCTTTGCCGGGACTGGCCGAGGAGCTGCAGCTGAAATTCAGAGTTTGCGTGGCGGGGCCTACGACGCTGGCAGCGTTGGTCAACAGCCTGCAGCTGGGTTTCCGTACCTTGGCGGTGCAGCAGCGTACTACCGAGGTATGGCAGCTGCTGAACAAGGTGAAGCAGGAGCTTGCCGGCTTGGAAGCAGCCCTTGATAAAACAGCCAAAAAGCTGGAGGAGGGGCAGAATGCTCTGCATACAACCAAGCGCTATACAGCACGCTTGCAGAAGCAGCTGGATGCTGTGCAGCTGCTAGATGAGGAAAAGCATCATGATAAAGAATAATGAGCCTCATCCCTATAAAAAGCCGCCGCTGTGGGTACAGATATTATTGTGGGCCTACGGCTTTATGTGGCTGAATATGATTTTTGTTACGGGCTTAAACAGCCTGTATCTCGGTTATATAGATTATGACAGCGGCAGCATTGCCTTCGCCATGACCTGTGGCTTTTGGCTGATTTTCAAATATTTGCCGCGCTTGCTTTAAGAGGGGGAATTTATCATGGAGCAATGGGATATTTATGACAGTGAACGCCGTCTTACCGGACGGACAATGAAAAAGAATGACTGGATACTGCAGGACGGTGAATACCATCTGACAGTGCTTGGTGTTGTGCGTAACACCGACGGACGCTTTCTGATTACCAGACGTGTGCTGACGAAGGCCTGGGCTGCCGGCTGGTGGGAGGTTCCCGGCGGTGCGGTGCAGGCGGGTGAAAGCTCACGCGAGGCTGTAAACCGCGAGGTGTGGGAGGAAACAGGTCTGGATGTTTCTGCCTGCGTTGGCGGGCCGGCGCTTACCTATCACCGCGAAAATCCGGGTGAGGGCGACAATTATTTCGTCGACTGCTATCTCTTTACGTTGCCTTTTGCACCGGAGCAGGTAAAAATTCGCCATAATGAGGCGCTGGAATATAAGCTGGCGACGTTAGAGGAAATTCAGGAGCTGGCGCAACAGGGAATTTTTTTACATTATGACAGCATTAAGGATGTTTTTGCAAAATAAAGCTATCTGCTGGCGTTTGCTGTTGAAAAAACACAGCTGGCGTGGTAAAATATTATGGTAAATGCTTAAATAAATATGGCAAAGAGAAAGTTTGGAGGAATTTACAATGTCAGGACATTCTAAATGGGCGAACATTAAACATAAAAAAGGCAAGGCTGACGCTCTGCGCGGCAAAATCACTACTAAAATCAGTCGCGAAATCACCATTGCTGTTCGTATGGGTGGTGCTGATCCTACCGGTAACATGAAGCTGAAGCTGGCTCTGTCCAAAGCTAAGGCTAACAATATCCCGAAAGACAACATTCAACGTGCAATCCAAAAGGGTGCAGGTGCTCTGGAAGGCCAAAGCTTCGAAGAGATTACCTATGAAGGCTACGGTCCTGCAGGCGTTGCTATGATGGTTAGCTGCCTGACCGATAACCGTAACCGTACCGCTGCTGATGTACGTCACGTATTTTCCAAGCACGGCGGCAACCTGGGTGCCAGCGGCTGTGTAAGCTACATGTTCAAACAAAAAGGTATCTTCGCAGTTAGCGCTGAAACCGGTGTTAGCGAAGACGATCTGATGATGATCGCTCTGGATGCTGGCGCTGAGGATATCAAGAGCAGTGAAGACGGCTTCGAAATCATTACCGATCCGGCTGCTTATGACGATGTAGAAAAGGCTTTGGCTGATAACAATATTGAAGTTGCAATGTCCGAAATCACCATGGTACCTGATACTATGGCTGAGCTGTCCGGTGAGGACGCTGAAAAGGTTCAGAAGATGCTGGACGCATTGGATGATTGCGATGATGTACAAGACGTTTACACCAACGCTGACTTGCCGGAAGACGACGAGGAATAATATTATTATTACGAAGTAACTGCAATATGCGCGAAGCATAGTTGCAGAAAGGAAAGCAGGCAGTTGATGTCTGCTTTCTGTTTTTTGAGAGGTTTTTATGCTGGTTTTAGGAATTGACCCTGGTACCGCCATTTGCGGTTATGGCCTGGTAGATATGACAGGCAACCGTCTGCGCCCGGTTTTTTACGGCTCGGTGCTGACGGATAAGGACATGCTGCCTGAGCTGAGGCTGAAGAAGATTTACGATGATATTTCAGATATCATAGAACACTTTAAGCCAGATTTGCTGAGTATTGAAAAGCTGTTTTTCAACCGCAACGTGACTACTGCGATTCCTGTAGGACAGGCACGCGGCGTTGTGCTTTTGGCTGCTGCCAACAAGGGACTGCCGGTGATGGAGTTTACGCCGATGCAGATTAAGCTGTCGGTAGTAGGCACAGGCAGTGCGACGAAGGAGCAGGTTATCTATATGGTGATGCATCTGCTCAATATCCGCGAAAAAATTAAACCGGATGATACGGCAGATGCGCTGGCAGCGGCAATCTGCGGCATCAATACTGCGTCTACGCGCAGATGGCAGGAGGGCAGATAAATGATAGGTTCATTGAAGGGCACTGTTGACAGCCTGGGCATAGACAACTGCATAATCGAAACGGCAGGCGGCGTAGGCTACCGTGTTTTCATGCCGGCAGCACAGCTGGCACAGCTGACGCAGGGTGCATCCGTACGCCTGCACATCCACACGGCGGTACGCGAGGATGCCATTGTTCTTTACGGCTTTTTGAGCCAAGAATATTATGACCTCTTTGAGCTGCTGCTGACTATCAGCGGCGTAGGGCCCAAGATGGCCTTGGGTATTTTATCAGCAGTCAAGCCCGATGACTTTTATCTGGCGGTGCAGAGCCGCGATATCAAGGTGCTCACTAAGCTGCCGGGTATCGGCAAAAAGACGGCGGAGCGCCTGCTGCTGGAATTGAAGGACAAGGTCGGCCCCGTGGCCGCCGAAAGCGCTGACAGCTTCGGCGAAGCAGTAGCTGCCGGAGGCAGCGGAGCGGTAGCGGAGGCTATTGAAGCACTTGCTTCCCTTGGCTACAGCAACAGCGAGATTATGCCCGTAATCAAGAAAATCGAAGGCGCAGAGAGCAAGACGAGCGAGGAAATTCTGAAGCAGGCCTTAAGACTGATGATGAAGTAATTTCCCGTAGATAAATCGTCTGGCGGTATTTGAGCCTGCAGCAGTAGGCTGCAAAAGGCTTACTAGGAGGTACTTATGGAATTTGATGATAGAATTATTGCCGGGGCGGAACAGGAAGCAGATGGCTGGCAGTACAGCCTGCGTCCGCGTCTGTTAAATGAATATATAGGTCAGACGCAGGTCAAGGATAATCTGTCGATTTTCATTAAGGCTGCCGCTGCCCGCCACGAAGCGCTGGATCATGTGCTGCTGTTCGGGCCTCCGGGCCTGGGCAAAACTACGCTGGCCAACATTATTGCCAATGAGCTTAATGTCAACATCCGCGTTACCAGCGGACCGGCGATTGAACGTCAGGGAGATTTGGCAGCAATCTTAACCAATCTTGGCGACAATGATGTACTTTTTATTGACGAAATCCACCGCTTGTCCAAGACCGTAGAGGAAATCCTGTATTCTGCTATGGAGGATTTTGCGTTAGATATTATTATCGGCAAAGGTCCGGCGGCGCGCAGCGTGCGTCTGGACCTGCCGCATTTTACGCTTATCGGCGCTACCACGCGCCTGGGCGCGATAGCAGCGCCTTTGCGTGACCGCTTCGGCGTGCAGTGCTGCCTGGAATTTTATAAGCCGGAGGAGCTGCAGTTTATTATTACACGTGCAGCGGAAATCCTGAATGTGAAAATCGACCAGGAAGGCGCTATGGAAATTGCCCGCCGCAGCAGAGGCACGCCGCGTATTGCGAACCGTCTGCTGAAGCGTGTGCGCGATTTTGCACAGGTGCTGGGTGTGGAGGTTATCGACCGTCAGCTGGCAGACGAGGCATTGGCCAAGCTGGAGGTTGACCGCTACGGCTTCGACCGCAATGACCGCAAAATCCTGACAACCATCGTCAAAACCTTCGGTGGCGGTCCTGTCGGCATCGAAACGATTGCTGCAGCCGTAAGCGAGGAGTCCTCAACCATTGAAGATGTAATCGAGCCGTATCTGATGCAGCAGGGAATGCTGAACCGCACCTCGCGCGGACGTATGGCAACACGCGAAACCTACAGATATCTGGGAATGCCATATCCCGAAAATCAATGAAGCAGCCAAGCTGCTCAGGAGGAAAAATGAAATTATTATTACACGCCTGCTGTGGCCCCTGCGCCTGTTATCCTACGGAGCAGCTGACGGCAGCGGGTACAGATTTCGATATTTTGTTTTTTAATCCTAACATTCATCCATACAAGGAGTTCAAGCACAGGCTGAGCACGCTGCGGGAGTTTTGTGAAAAGAAGCGTTACAATCTTATTATCGACAAAAGCTATCCAATAGAGGAATGCATTCGCGGTATGCTGGCGGAGCCAACTGTGCGCTGCGCCTTCTGCTATCGTATGCGCTTGCGCTACGCAGCGCAGTTCGCCAAGGAAAACGGCTACGATGCCTTTTCTACTACGTTGCTCGTCAGTCCCTATCAGCGCCATGAGCTGATAAAAAAGGAGGCTGAAGCCGCAGCGGCGGAGTTCGGTATTCCGTTCTATTATGAAGACTTCCGCGTCGGCTATCAGCGCGGCGTGAATATCAGCCTGGAGCTGGGGCTGTATCGCCAGCAGTACTGCGGCTGTGTCTTCAGCGAGCGCGACCGCTACGAAATCCGCAAAAAGCCGAAGGCTGAAGCAGCGCAGGATAAGTTTGTGGTTGTAAGCAAAAATATTAAAATGGTGAACAGATAAAGGCTGACGGATAATTGGAGTTTAATGGCAAGCAGTAGAAAAGCCTCTCCTAGGGGAGAGGTGGCATCGCGTAGCGATGACGGAGAGGGGATTTCTATAAAGCTACGTTGCTTGTATTCCCCTCTCAGTCACCCTATCGGGTGACAGCCGCCCCAGGGCGCCTTCTCTTGCCCTGCGGGCAATTCACCTTGTCCCCCCCTAGGGGAGCCTCTCTGGCCATATGTCCTCAAAGGGAGCCTTTCACTGTTCACTGCTCCTCTTCTTAAACTTAGCAAATCGAGGAAAAGTATATGCTTAAAAAATTACTGATACTGTTTGTACTGTTATTTACTTTTATATTTGCCTCTGCTGCAGCTGCCGCCGAGCAAATCCGTATAGGAATTGTGGTGGGGCAGGCAACGGCAGAGCTGAGCTGTGAGGATGAATTCACAGTGCGTGATTCGGCGGGCAAAACGACTACGATGCCCAAGGGAAAATATTTCATCCATGTGCAGCAGGGAAAGCTTTTCTTTGATGATAACAATGAATTTGGTAATGAAGCGTTTGTTGCTGCGGCGGCAGGCAAAAGCTCACCGCAAATCAATAAACGCAGTTATAAAGGGGATTTTCAGCTTCGTGCTGAGCAGGGGGATAAGCTTTTGGTAGTTAACAGACTGCCTTTGGAGAATTATCTGGCGAGTGTGCTGCCTGCCAAAACGATGGTCGTATGGCCTGATGAGGTCATCAAGGCCCAGGCAGTTGCTGCCCGCAGCTATGCTATGTATAAAATGGAGCAGAGCAAAAATGCTTATGCTTTGCTGGCAACAGATAAGGAGCTGCCTTACGAAGGCACAGGCAAGCGCATCGAAAAGTCTGCTGTGACGAAGCTGATTCAGGCGACGAAGGGGCAGTATCTTGCTGATGCTTACGGACGTGCCATCGAAGCAGTAACCACCTCGAGCACTGGCGGCAGAACCGAAAGCGCTTTAAATCTTTGGGGAACTCCCGTCAGCTATCTGCAGTCGGTAGAGGATTACGACAGCGATAGTCCTGAATATACCTGGGAACGTCGCGTGACACCGGCGTTTTTGGAAGGCTTGCTGGCGCAGCGTGGCTATGCTGCTGGCAAGCTGACAAGCATTCGCCTGTCACCGCTAGATGACGCAGGTGTTGACAGAACGCCTACGGGACGGGTAAAATATATTATCCTCTCCGGTGAAGCTGCCACTGTAAAAATCAGTGGCGATGAGCTGGTGGAGCTGTTGGGATTGAACAGCGCTCTGTTTGAGCTGGAAACCGGTACACCGGTGCCAGAAACGCTCAAGGTGCCTATTGAAGATCATTATGGTATGGAAATTGGCAGCAAGGATATAGACATCAAGGTTAATGAGTCGAAAAGGCCTGTCTGGAAAAATTTAGTCCGTAGCTACCATCTTTTGGGAGGCGGCAAGGAGGAAAAAATAATTTTCCATGGCAAGGGTAAGGGCTCCGGCCTTGGCTTAAGTGCCTGGGGGGCGCGCGGCCTGGCGAATGCTGATGCCAAAGCAACCTATAAAACGATTCTGGCACACTATTATCCCGGAGCTAAGCTTGTCCGTTAGCAGGAAGCTATGTCCTGTAATATATAAGAAAAGAGAGAAATTTACATGTTAGTAACTGATTTTGATTATGAGCTGCCACAGGAGCTGATTGCTCAGCATCCTATGGAGCCACGTGACCATTCGCGTCTGCTGGTGGTTGACAAAAAAACTGGTGAAATTGAGCACAAGCATTTTTATGACCTGGTAAATTATCTTAAGCCCGGTGACGTGCTGGTGTTTAATGATACCCGCGTTATTCCTGCACGTTTGCATGGTACGAAGGATACCGGCGCTCATGTCGAGGTGTTTCTGCTGACTCGCAGAGATGCAACCGACTGGGAGGTTCTGGTACGCCCCGGCAAAAAACTGCAGGTTGGTGCCAAGATTAAATTCAGCGATGAATTGAGCTGCGAGGTTATCGAGCACACCGACTTCGGCGGACGCGTAGTACGCTTCAAGTATGACGGTATCTTCGAAGAAATTCTTGACCGTCTGGGTGAAACTCCTCTGCCGCCGTATATTACGGCACCGCTGGAGGATAAGGAGCGTTATCAGACTGTTTATAACCGTGAGCGCGGCAGTGCTGCCGCTCCGACTGCAGGCCTGCACTTTACCAAAGAGCTGCTGCAGAAAATCAAGGAAATCGGCTGCGAAGAGGTTTTTGTAACGCTGCATGTAGGCCTTGGTACCTTCCGTCCCGTAAGCGAGGCGAAGATTGAAGACCACAAGATGCATAAGGAGTTCTACACCGTATCGCAGGAGGCAGCGGATGCAGTAAATAAGGCGAAGGCTGAAGGCCGCCGTATTATTGCGGTAGGCACCACGGCAGTACGCACTCTGGAGGCTGCAGGCGCTGACGGTCAGCTGCACGCCGGCAGCAGCTGGACGAATATCTTCATCTACCCTGGCTATAAATTCCGTCTGGTAGATGACCTCGTAACCAACTTCCATCTGCCGCAGAGCACGCTGCTGATGCTGGTAAGCACTCTGTCTACCCGTGAGATTATGCTGCAGACTTATAAGAAAGCGGTTGAAGAAAAATATCGCTTCTTCTCCTTTGGCGATGCCATGTTTATTACAGACCTCAATAAATAAGATTTTTTTGCCTTCGCCGCAAAGCCGAAGGCGCTGATAAATATTTTTAGGAGTTGCATATGACAAAACACGCAGTAACCTACGAACTAATAAAAGAATGTCCGCGCAGCGGCGCACGTCTTGGCCGCCTGCATACGCCGCATGGTACCTTTGAAACTCCGATGTTTATGCCTGTCGGCACACAGGCAACGGTAAAAACTCTGGCACCGGAAGAGCTGTATGATATGGGCAGCCAGGTTATTTTGTCTAATACATATCATCTGTTTTTGCGTCCCGGTCACGAGCTGGTGCGCAAGGCAGGCGGCTTGCATAAGTTTATGAATTATAAGCGCGGTATGCTTACCGACAGCGGTGGCTTTCAGGTATTCAGCTTGGGTGCAATGCGCAAAATCACCGAAGAGGGCGTAATGTTCCGTTCGCATATCGACGGCAGCAAGCAGTTCCTCTCGCCGGAGGTTTCTACTCAGGTGCAGGAGGCACTGGGCGCTGATATCGCGATGGCCTTTGATGAATGCATCCCGTATCCCGCTGATTTTGATTACGCTAAGCGTTCTACCGAGCGTACCACCCGTTGGGCCAAGCGCTGCCTGGAAACGCATACACGCGAGGACCAGTCCATGTTCGGTATCGTGCAGGGCGGTATGTATCCTGAGCTGCGCCGCATGAGCGTGCAGCAGCTGACAGAGCTGGACTTTGCCGGTTATGGTATCGGCGGTCTGTCCGTAGGCGAGCCTAAGCCTATGATGTACGATATTCTTTCGCAGACCACCGAGCTGATGCCGAAGGATAAGGCCCGTTATCTGATGGGCGTAGGCACTGCCGACTGCATTGTAGAGGCAGTAAACCTGGGCGTTGATATGTTTGACTGTGTGTTCCCGACACGCGTTGCCAGAAACGGCACCGCTATGACGCATACTGGCCGTCTGGTAGTACGCAACGCAACCTACGCTGAGGACTTCCGTCCGATTGAGGAAGGCTGTGACTGCTATGCCTGCCGTAACTTCAGCCGTGCTTATATCCGCCATCTGTTTAAGGCAGAGGAGATTTTCGGCCTGAGACTCTTGTCTATTCATAATCTGCATTTCCTGCTGCATTTCGCTAAGGAAATCCGTGAGGCAATCGCTAATGACTGCTTCCCTGAGTTCCGCGAAAGATTCTTAGAAAATTATCGTTGATAACAAGGATTTTTCCGATTTGCAGAGAATATATAAAAGTGGTATAAATAAACCAAACTATTGCATACTAAAAGGTTTGCAAGAGGAACCTGCAAATATGTCCGAATTTGCGGGAAGTGATAAAATGTGGAGGTGTTCAATATGCAAGGTGGAGATACAATGGCTTTGCTTAATTCTCTCTGGCCCTTTGTTTTAATGGGCGGCATATTCTATTTCATGCTGTGGAAACCCCAGAAAAAAGAGCAGCAGAAAAGACAGGATTTGTTAAATAGCCTTAAGGAAGGCGACGAAATCATTACCATTGGTGGTATCTATGGTAAGATTACGGCTATTTCTGAAAAACGCGTTAAGGTAGAAGTTGCCGAGGGCGTAGTAATCGAAATGGCGCGCAACGCTGTCAGCGGCTTCCAAAACCCCGCTAAGAATTCCTGATGGTGATTGCAGAAGAAAAAGTTGAGCTGCGCAAGTATTTTAAAAGGCTGCGGTCGCAACTGACCGCAGAGCAGGTTGCATCCGGCAGCCTGCTGACTGCCCGTCAGATACTGGCCTGTGATGCATATCGCAAAGCGAGTTGCATCATGGGCTATTTGGCTTTCGGAAATGAGCTGTCTGTAGACCTGGTGTTGCAGCAGGCCTTGCACGACGGCAAGACTGTTGCTGTGCCGCTGGTACAGTCGGCTACGGAGATGGCTCCTGTTCAGCTGGAGAACATGCTGAACTTTGAGCTTGACCGTTACGGCATCCGCAGCGTCCGCCAGCCGGCGAAGCTGCTGCAGCCGCAGCAGCTTGACCTTGTACTGGTGCCTGGAGTGGCCTTCGGCCGCGACGGCAGCAGACTGGGGATGGGCGCAGGCTATTACGACCGTTTTCTGCCGCAGGCGGAAAACGCATTGCTCATGGGCATCGCTTACGATGCTTTTATTCAGCCGAGTCTGCCGCGGGATGAATTTGACGTGCTTGTACAGCTTTTAGCAAGTGAAAGCGGGATTACCACTCTCAGTCCGCTTAGCTTATAAATTAAATCCAGTTAATCCAAAAAAATCTTAAGGAGGAAGTTATTTTGCGTTGGAATGAATTCGGGAAATTTCTGATTGTCGCTTTGGCGATTATCGGCGGTTTCTGCGTATACATCTCGCCTCTGGCTAATTCCATTAAACAGGGCTTGGATCTGCAAGGTGGTACTCATGTAGTTTTACAGGCAGTGGATACGCCGGAACTTAAGGTTGACGATGACGCTGTCAACCGCAGTGTAAAGGTTATTGAGCGTCGTGTCAATGAGTTGGGCCTGACCGAACCTGTTATTCAGCGTCAGGGCAAAGACCGTATTATTGTTGAACTGCCGGGCGTAAAGGACCCTGAAAAAGCTATTTCTATGCTGGGCCGTACCGCTATGCTGCAGTTCAAGGATGAAAGCGGCAAGGTTGTCCTCACAGGCAGTGACCTGAAGGACGCTAAGGCACAGGTTTCCCAAGGCAATCAGGCTGTAGTTGGCCTGGAATTTAATGATGCAGGCGGCAAAAAATTTGCTGACCTTACTGCCCGCAATGTAGGCAAAAAAATTGCTATCGAGCTTGACGGTCAGGTACTGACTGCTCCTGTAGTACAGGAAGCTATCACCGGCGGTCATGCACAGATTTCCGGCTCCCGTAACGTTGAGGAGGCCGAGCATCTGGCAATCCTGCTGCGCAGCGGCAGTTTGCCGGTTAAAATCGAAGTTATGGAAAACCGTACCGTTGGTCCTACCCTCGGTCAGGATTCCAAGGACAAGAGTGTTAAAGCCTTCAGCATCGGTATCATCGGCGTATTTGTCTTCATGCTGCTGTTCTACCGTCTGGCAGGCGTAGTTGCGGACATTGCTCTGCTGCTGTACGTAATGCTGCTGCTGCTGGTAATGCGTTATCTGGGTGCAACACTGACACTGCCCGGTATCGCAGGTATTATCCTGTCTGTCGGCATGGCGGTTGACGCCAACGTACTGATTTTCGAACGCTTCAAGGAAGAAGTTAAGCGCGGCAAAACTCTGCGCAGTGCGATGGATTCCGGCTTTGGCCGTGCTATCGTAACCATCCTTGACTCCAACCTTACTACTATTATGGCCGCAGCCGTACTGTTCTACCTGGGCACCGGTCCTATCAAGGGCTTTGCTGTTACCCTGGCACTTGGTACCTTGCTGAGTATGTTTACCGCAGTAACCGTTACCAAATTCCTGCTGCGCTTTTTGATTTACAGTAACATCACCAAGAGTCCCTTCCTGTTTGGTGCAAAAGCACCGAAAGCAAAAGAGGAGGTGGCTAAATAATGAAGTTATCTATTGTTAAGCGTTATAAAATTTTCTTCGCTATTACCATCACCTTCCTGATTATCGGTATCGGCTCCATGCTCTTCAAGGGCTTCAACTTGGGCATTGACTTTACCGGCGGCAGCATCATGGATCTGCAGTTCAACAAGCCTGTTACTGTATCTCAGGTACGTGATGTGCTCAAGGAAAAGGATCTGGGTAATGCTATTATCCAACTGGAAAGCAGCGACAGCAATGCCAAGAGCTCTAAGGGCGTGCTGATTCGTACCGGCGTTATCAGCGACGAGCAGCGTCAGCAGGTTATGACCGACCTGAAGAGCAAGCTTGGCGACTTTGCTATCCAGCGTGTTGAAAACGTTGGTGCTACCGTCGGCGGTGAGCTGATTCAACAGGCTGTTATGGCGATTGTGCTTTCCTGGTTCCTGATGATTGCTTATATCACCATCCGCTTTGAATTCCGCTTTGCTCTGGCAGCAATTGTCGCTTTGATTATCGACGTAATGGTAACTCTGAGCTATTTCTCTCTGTTCCATATGGAACTGGATTCCTCCTTCGTTGCAGCTCTGCTGACGGTTGTAGGTTATTCTGTCAACGGTACTATCGTTATCTTCGACCGTATCCGTGAAAACCTGAAAATCCATCGCCGTAGCGAAAGCATGACGGAAATGGTAGACAACAGTATCTGGCAGACCATGGGACGCAGTATCTATACTGTAGGTACCTCTCTGTTCGCTGTTGTAGCTATCTTCATCTGGGGCGGCGAAACTATCCGCAATTTCTCCTTTGCGATGCTGGTAGGCTTCTCCAGTGGTGCTTATACCTCCACCTTCCTGGCAGGTCCGTTATGGATGATGCTGCGTAAGCTGAAACCCGGCAGAGACTAAGATTAAAAATTATAGCCTGTGTGCATTCATACCAATGAATGCTGCAGGCTATTTTTTCTTGTTTTTACTACTGAAAAAGGCTACAATAGAAGGCGTAATGATAAGCTGTTAACCAGCATGGCTGTCGCTTTTTAGCATATAGCAAGCACAGCACTTCACATAATCTTTAGCCATAAGCAGGGAGAAGCACAATGATTTATGTATTGAAATTTATCGCAGCCTTTTTGCTGCCACCGGGTTTATTTGTTTTACTCGGAATAATCTTGAGTATTTATTTATGGCGTAAGCGCCAGCGCTTTGGTTGCTTAGCTTTTCGCTTAAGCGCCTGCCTGACGCTGTTGTTATATCTTAGCTGCACCTTAGTGGGTGCCAAGCTTTTGGGGCAGCCCTTGGAAAACCGTTATAGTCAGCAGCAGCCTGCTGCTGCGCAGGTGATAGTGGTTCTGGGCGGCGGCAGCGTCGGCTCTGTGCCTGACGGCACTGAGCGCGGCGGCCTGATGTCCGCCGGTGCGGCGCGTCTGCTGACGGCAGCGCGCCTGGCGAAGCAGCATTCGCTGCCGGTGCTCATCAGCGGCGGGCAGGTGTTCAGCGATGGCGCAAGCGAGGCGCTGGTCGCCGAGCGGATTCTGTTACAGCTGGGACTGCCGCAGGAGCAGATTATCGTCGAGACGCAGGCCAGGACAACGAAAGAAAATGCTGCCTATTCTGCTGCACTCTGCCGTGAACGCGGCTATAAAAATGTACTGCTGCTGACAAGCGCGCTGCATATGCCTCGCAGCATGCAGTTCTTTGAGCGTTATTTAGGCGGGCAGGGCATTAAGGTTGCCGCCTATCCCTGTGATTACACGCTCAATCCTAAGGGGCAATTTAATCCGCGCTGGCTGGTGCCACAGCTGCAGGCATTTGATATAACCTGTATGGCATTACACGAATATGTGGGGATGGCAGGTGCTTTTTTACAGCGTTAAATTGCAGTAGTCAGTTGCAAGCAGCCTGTGAATTTGCATATTTTCCACCTTTTTTGTATAATAAGTAACAGATAGAAACAAATATTATTTTTGGGTGAGGTATAGTGTGAAACAACATCTTTAGCTGCGTACATTGTCGTAGATTGATTTTTGGCGC
>ERZ1026776.125-NODE-125-length-58817-cov-33.712620_pt1 | contig 58817 bp, 43 predicted proteins | sample MGYA00380125_ERZ1026776 | MGnify/ENA primary metagenome ERZ1026776 (study PRJEB33269, sample SAMEA4719761) | human gut metagenome | biome: human-associated habitat; feature: organic feature; material: feces | place: Cameroon | collected 2013-10 ...
ATAACCAGTAAACTTTCCTCATTCTTCTCTCAAACACTTTTTATATGTACTTTCTTTGTCGAAAACCTATGCTTTTGCCTTAAAAATTTAGCTTTTCACAACTAAAAATTGCTCTTTTTCTACTTTTTCGTTTTAAAAACACATATTTTTGGGTATATATCAAAGCATTATAATTTTGTCGTAATCATCGGAAATGTGGAATGTTTCATAAGTTGATTAATCTTTTAGAGTGAATTAGGATCAGTCAAGGAAAGAAGTTAAGTTCTTTAGTATTAAGTACTTATGAAAAACGATTTGGGAAGGAAGAAACACTAATTGGCAGCAACAGGTAATTGGGTAAGGCAATAATGATTAGGTATTTCAACTATGATCAGAAATCCCTATTTTGGGTGCGTTTTTCTGCTTATTTTTTCACTTACAAGCATGAAACTGTGGATTTTTTCACTATAAACCCTTATTTTTGAACTCCCAAAATAGGGTTATCAGAAGCAAAATTGGCAATGAACGACTATTTCGTAAAACTCTCCCCGACTTTCGTTAGTATAAACCCGGTCATTTGGTCAAGGTTATTTTAGGTCAAAATTATTCCCCATATTCACTATCCACGGCCACAACGAGTTTTCCGCCAAGGCCTGTCCTTGCTTCGACGTGAAGAAGGAGTATTCACAATATTTTGAGAAAGGGGGTGGGGAATAAATAACAAGGCGTACGTTCCTCAGAACGAGAAGAGCGTACGCCTGTGATGCGATATGAAAATTATGCCACCATTTATGTATAATCTTCTATTATCCAATCCGTAATATTATGCGAAGCGACATCAAAGTTGACGCCTACCTTTATGATAGGCAAGCCACTTAGAGCAAAACGCTTAGGATATTCCTTGAGGTCTATCTGCTTCATCGCTGCAGCGGCATCCTTGTTCAGCTTCAACTCAAAGAGATAGAGATGCGTGGCTGTTCTCAAAACCATATCCACTCTTCCTGACGGAGTGCGAACTTCTACATCCACGTAATTATCAAGAATAGAAAATATCACATACATCATCTGCTGATAATGTCCCTCAGAATCTGCCTGATTGCAATATGGAACCGTTGCAAGAAAAGCCTGAAGCATCTGTAAGGCACCATCCATATCATTGCGGCGGATAAGAGCAGACATCTTGGCGATGGTGGTTGCTCCCTTAGGCGTAGTCGTACCTATATAATTAGGTAAGAGACTGCGATATAATCCAACACGAATTTCCTTGTTGGGAATATCAAGCGTGAAGAGTTCTGTCTCTGGATCATAGCCTTTGATGGTGATATATCCACTCTGATACAAAAGAGGCATGATGGATACCATCATTTCGGTCGGTGCATCAAAGTCTGATTTGTCTGCCTCACAACGTCCTATATCAGAAGGCATTACCTGAAATTTCTTAAGCATTTCTATCAGATAGGTAGGCGTGCCTGAAGTGAACCAATAATAATCCAACTTACTTTTAGCCATAGCATTCAGCAGACTATAAGGATTGAAGATGTCGGGTGACTGGGCTGCAAAGTGATAACCGTCATAAAACTCTTGCAATGTATCAAGAGTCTGAGCTCGGGTTAGATTCATCTTTACTGCTAATGCATCAACATCTGCCGACATCTGAGTCTCCAATTCCTCCTTGGTAATTCCGCAGATTCCAGCGTACTCATGATCCATGCTGATATTGGTGATATTATTGAGTTCACTGAAGATGCTCATCTGCGAAAATTTAGTGATGCCAGTCAGGAAAACAAAGCGAAGCATAGGTTCGCAATCCTTCAATGGACTATAGAAATTACGCATCACATTGCGCAAATCTTTCAAATGAGAATCTTCATGCACAACATCAAGTAGAGGTGCGTCATACTCATCAATGAGTACTACCACCTGCTTGCCGGTCTTTTCGTAAGCAGTCTGAATGAGTGCGATGAGACGGTCGTTCGCATCAACAGCGGGAGTCTTGATTCCCCATACTTTTTCTTGTTCAGCAAGCCGGTTTCCCAAATATCTTTCAAGCTGGTCCTTCTCCATGTGTTTACCGCCAGCCATGCTGAAATGCAGGACAGGGTATTCCGTCCAGTCCTTTTCCAACTTTTCGATGGCAAGTCCTTTGAAGAGTTCCTTCTTTCCCTGGAAATAACTCTTAAAAGTAGAAACCAACAATGACTTTCCGAAACGGCGTGGACGGCTTAAGAAGAAATGTTTGCCACCGCTATGAGTCATGCGATAGACATATTCCGTCTTATCTACGTACAGCAGATTTCGGGTGATGATTTCCTCGAAAGTCTGGATTCCTACTGGATATAATTTCAATTCTGCCATGGTTCTTTCTTTTAAGTTTCTGGTGATAATATCTTATCAGACTCTTTGCATCTGCAAAACTAATCATTTTATTTGAAATAACAAAGGGAAAAGTCAAAAATGTATTGGTAACGTTTCATATCAAGGAATGTCTGGGATGTATGATTTGGGCTTTCTTCATCATTTTGTAACATCCGTGTCGTAAGTTAGAAATATATTCTTCGTAATTTTGCACCCGAATAAAGGCTATGGCCTCATGATGTGTGCTAATATATTAATAATGTGCATTCGGTTCTTAAGTATGTCAACTGGACTTTCAATTCCATAAAGGTACGATTAAAACTTGCATTTGTCAAGAATCATCAAGTGCATTATTTCGTTTCAATTCCATAAAGGTACGATTAAAACTTGCCATTGGCTAACTCTTTGTATCTGATAGTGACGTTTCAATTCCATAAAGGTACGATTAAAACAAAAATAATGAGCCGAAGCCAAAGAGGAAAAAGACGTTTCAATTCCATAAAGGTACGATTAAAACCAGACAAGTTCGGTCAAGGGGTGTTTAATGATACTGTTTCAATTCCATAAAGGTACGATTAAAACATAAGTCTTCTGATACCCACAGAGCTTTGTTCATTAGTTTCAATTCCATAAAGGTACGATTAAAACTGTTGCGTTTCTCCGATAGACGTCTGCAACAAATGTTTCAATTCCATAAAGGTACGATTAAAACTGAGTTCAGGCGGTGGCGGGCTGCCTCTCCATCGGGTTTCAATTCCATAAAGGTACGATTAAAACAATCAATCTTCGCAAGCTGATGCAGAAGTTAGGTTGTTTCAATTCCATAAAGGTACGATTAAAACACAATGTTCAGGCTATTTTGCCTATGTCTGTAAGGTTTCAATTCCATAAAGGTACGATTAAAACAAGAAATTGCTGTTAGAATCTTCGTTAATCCAGAGTAGTTTCAATTCCATAAAGGTACGATTAAAACTACCGCTACGTGTCTGCTGGATGATAGCCACCATCGTTTCAATTCCATAAAGGTACGATTAAAACCAGGTAGTTTCTATCAAACAGGTCTCTCGACGCAAGTTTCAATTCCATAAAGGTACGATTAAAACAACAGCAAAATACGCTCCGTACTGCGCAAGGTACACGTTTCAATTCCATAAAGGTACGATTAAAACTGATGAGGTCTATGATATACTGTGCCGTGACGCTGTTTCAATTCCATAAAGGTACGATTAAAACTCCGCTCCCTTGGTGCTGCCTATTATCCACAGCCCTGTTTCAATTCCATAAAGGTACGATTAAAACAAATCATCAAGGGACTTGCTGTCCCGTTGATAACAGTTTCAATTCCATAAAGGTACGATTAAAACTTAGTTGGAAGTCGAGAATACCGAGGTTCTCTGTTGTTTCAATTCCATAAAGGTACGATTAAAACACAGAGAACCTACAATATTACCAAGCGCAGAACCTGGTTTCAATTCCATAAAGGTACGATTAAAACCTTACGGTCACTCTCCATGATTTTTTGAATCATCGTTTCAATTCCATAAAGGTACGATTAAAACAATAAAGTAGTGTATATAAATGTATAATCTCCTTGTTTCAATTCCATAAAGGTACGATTAAAACAGTGTCGAGATATAAACGAGTAGGAAACAGGAACATGTTTCAATTCCATAAAGGTACGATTAAAACCCTGAGTTTAATGACAAGACAAGATGGAAGACTAGTTTCAATTCCATAAAGGTACGATTAAAACGGAAAGAAGGCTCAGAAGATTGCTTATCAGCGTAAGCAGTTTCAATTCCATAAAGGTACGATTAAAACTTGCGTTTGTCTGTTGCTGCTGGTGATGGTGACTAGTTTCAATTCCATAAAGGTACGATTAAAACCTTTATCACTTGTAAACCAAATGTGATGTTCAAAAAGTGTTTCAATTCCATAAAGGTACGATTAAAACGAGTTTCTAAGCGGTATTTAGAGTGTCCTCTCCGGTTTCAATTCCATAAAGGTACGATTAAAACTGACTTATCACACAGTGATATTTTTTCTGTTGCTCCGTTTCAATTCCATAAAGGTACGATTAAAACCTACTACGATTCCTCTTTCAATTGTTGGTACTGAGTTTCAATTCCATAAAGGTACGATTAAAACCAAACATCAGGGAGTTTTAAAAACAAAATAAGTCAGTTTCAATTCCATAAAGGTACGATTAAAACCCAGAATCACTGGTAGTCTTGCACCAAGATGCACACGTTTCAATTCCATAAAGGTACGATTAAAACAGTTGTTATTACTCATGATACTACACGTGTTTACCAGTTTCAATTCCATAAAGGTACGATTAAAACCTTTATTGTTTTACCAACATTATAAGATGCACCGAAGTTTCAATTCCATAAAGGTACGATTAAAACGGGGTGAAACATTAGCTAATTGAGGATTTAAACCAGGTTTCAATTCCATAAAGGTACGATTAAAACACAACATCTATTGAACATGATCTTGGTTTAGCAAAGTTTCAATTCCATAAAGGTACGATTAAAACCTTCATGTCCTGTCATGCCTTTAGTAGCTACCACATAGTTTCAATTCCATAAAGGTACGATTAAAACATCACCAGGGAGGTTTAGGATCTGGATGCTCTTGTGAGTTTCAATTCCATAAAGGTACGATTAAAACGTAGCAGAATTCAAAGCGTTATAAGCTGAATCGGCTGTTTCAATTCCATAAAGGTACGATTAAAACTCTGATGCGAATTAGAGAGGCTCAAGTAATAACACGTTTCAATTCCATAAAGGTACGATTAAAACGCAAGTCATCAAAATCCATAGCGTTTGCTTTCAATGTTTCAATTCCATAAAGGTACGATTAAAACTCGCCATCCCTCGCCCCAAAAAGACAGATAGTTCCGAGTTTCAATTCCATAAAGGTACGATTAAAACATCGATTTCTTGTATAAACTGACTTGGTTTATTCCTTGTTTCAATTCCATAAAGGTACGATTAAAACACACTAAGACGTACACGGATAATCTTCTTGCCGTGTTTCAATTCCATAAAGGTACGATTAAAACAATCCAATCTGACCGCCAAGCTGCTGGATGCCTGCCGTTTCAATTCCATAAAGGTACGATTAAAACGATTTCCAATACCCGGTACTTGCCTACTACTGAAGAAGTTTCAATTCCATAAAGGTACGATTAAAACTACATTTTAATTATCCAACATTTGCCATTCTTCTTGCGTTTCAATTCCATAAAGGTACGATTAAAACTAGTTGTACTTTTGGCAATCAGCATCAACCATAGCGGTTTCAATTCCATAAAGGTACGATTAAAACAGCGTAGTTCCGCCATGCGTAGCGGTGCTGAACGAAGTTTCAATTCCATAAAGGTACGATTAAAACCAACATTGTGAGTAGTTGCGGTCTGTTGGGCTTGGTTTCAATTCCATAAAGGTACGATTAAAACCCGTTAAGTCTAAGGTATACAACCCCCGAAGACTCTATAGGTTTGCGGGTGCAAAAATACAAAAAATATTTCAAATAAATGTCGATGCACAAAAATATATTTTCTGCGGTCTTACGACAACCTGCCTATTTATGGAGGTTTCAATAAGTCAAAGAGCACTTTTTGAAGGTGGCAAGAAACTTAAAAAGTCATTTTTTAGTATATCGACAACTCTTTATAAGAAATTATCGGTAGACATTCGTTCTTTTCCAAGAATCTGTTTATTCATATTATACCCCATTTTATTGGTGAAAACAATGACACTATCCTCGGATTCATCAATGATAGCTTTCATCTTCATTTGCAATTCCCGAAGTTTAGCTTCAGATAATTCTCCCTCCAAAACTGAGTTCTGAATCCAACACAAATATTGGCGGCAAAGCTTCAACATTTTGCCTACTCGCTTCTCACCTACATCATAAACTATAATCACATACATATCACCAATACATTTTAAAAGGTTTATATTCTTCTATTCCTAAAATATCTTTTAGTAGCTTATAGCATTCCAACTTTATAAGATGCTTATAGCTTACATTACGTCCTAAAGAACGATGACGGAATGTCTCATCATAACGCTCTTCCATGGCCTTTACAAAAATTTTCTTTCCCTTTTCGTTCAAAAGACATTTGTTGAGTTTCTTATCAAAATGACTGGTACTTAAAGCATGCTTATTGAGTACCTTGAAGATGACTCTATCCACGATAATAGGCTTAAAAATCTCGGATATATCAAGACATAACGAAAAACGCCTTTCTCCCGGAGTATGCAGAAAGCTTATCGTTGGATTGAGCTGAGTTTGATGAACAGCTCGGAGAGTTTCGGTATAGCACATCATGTTGCCAAAAGAAATGAGAGCATTTACCTCGTTCTCTGGCGGTTGCTTGCTTCTTGACCCCATGTTGAAATCATCGATAATGATATCGAATGCAGCATAATAGGCTTGTCGAATATTTCCCTCAATTCCCATTATCTCATCTACAGCCTTAGCATCTGGCAAAGTATTACTCAATCTCTTAATGGTATCGATAATATCTTGCAGGTCTTTTCCTCTACGATTATAATAGTTGAGGTTCATAACCATATTCCAAGCTGCCCCCTGAATGAACTTTCGTGCCAATTCTACTCATATCAGGTAAGTCCCCATGATGTTTCGCAACAACCCCTGAATGAACTTTCGTGCCAATTCTACTCTTTTTTTCTTGTTTTGGTACGCAGATGTTTGTGCCAACAATGCCTTGCCAGAAAGAAGGCTTTCCCTTGGCATGAAGCTTCCAGTATAGTTCTCATAATAGTCGAAGAAGTGGACAGGAATACCTTTCTGCCCCAGAAAGTTGAACAAAGCGCTATTTGCCCGCAGACTTCCAAAGGCATACAGTTCCGCAACATCCTCAATAGGAATGTATCGAGGTTGCTGCTTGATTTCTTCATTATCTTCATTTACGATAACAGGCGTGAACTTCAGCGTATTATCTCTGCGTTCCATGATGCCTGGATTGAACAGATAGAAACTTCTTTTCATTCTTCTTCCTCCAACTCGTTTATATAACAAAAATCGAAATAACTACAATTCTTACAGATGCCTTTCTTTACTTTAGACGGGCAAACATCTTGAGAGATTATCTTAATAATGTCCTTAGATATAACCTGAATGTCATCTCTATCAACATCTGTCAAGATTACTTCTTTTGTCTTTCTCAAAAGAGGATATTCCAAGATGCCCTTCACGCCATCAATTCCATGTTGCTCGAAAACATACATGTAATATTTCAGTTGCCATTCATGAGCTTTATCCACCTTATTAGATTTCTTTATCTCATGGATGACCTTGTTCTTGGCATCATAGTAATCTACTTTGATACCATCAATCTCCACTTCCTCATACTTTGATGTACGTTGTGGATAACTTGATTCATGCACCAGCTTTCCTTCATAGACCAAGTCTGATTCTTGTTCCATGTTGATACCATTGGCAAACAGCCATAGTTTGCGATGGCAAAGCTGGTAATAGTTGAAATGAGTGCCAGTTATTGTCATAAGTAATTATCTCCATCAATTATAATACCAGTATCAAAATTATAACATTTAGTAGATATTTTATAAAGGCCATTATAATCTTCACCTGAAGATGTAATTGGTTTTGATTGATTTGGCTTTATCCTTATTTGTACAATCCGATTGGCCATCTTTTTTAATTGGTTGCTTAATTTTCTCTTATGGCATCGTATGATAGATATCTTGTCATCATGTAAAAGAGATTCTTTTAAATTCTTCTGGTACTTCAGAAGTAATTCAAAGTTATTATCATCACCATTACGAGGTACATAGTACAAACATTCCTCACCAAATATATTATTGTCAACAAGTGAGAATTTTCCCACTTTTTCATACATGCATTGGCTTATATCCTCCATTAAATTATTTTTCAGTTTCTCTCCATAGGCTCCAAATATAAGTTGATCACATATTTTCTCAAAGAAGGCTTTCTGTATGTTTAGCATATCCTTCTCTTCGCAATTTCCTGATTCATAGAAAGATTCTCTTGAGAAATTTATCAACTCTTTATCAGGGCCTCGATAAATCAGGCTTGAACGTTCCCCTTGATTCGTTCCCAACCTAACTACAACAACTTTTCCTTTTTCAGCATTTTTTCCATTTCTATTGCAGCGACCAGCAGATTGTACAATACTTGAAATGGTAGCAAAATCCCTATAAAGTACTGGAAAATCAATATCAACTCCCGCTTCAATAAGCTGAGTAGAGATAAGAACAACCTTATCACCTTGACATAGTTTCTCCTTAGCAATATATATTTTCTGGCTTCGGTCGCTTGGAGTAAAATGTGTATTAAGAAGCAACACATTTGTGTCATCCATATTTTTTCTGATGAAATTGTATAAGTCTTTTGTATCCTGAATAGTATTCAAGATAACAAGCACCGATTTCTCCTCCTGTAAAACTTGATGCCCCAACTGTTCTATATCTATAATTGACTTTTGTACTTCTACTGTATACCTGTTAAAAACAGGATTCTCATAATGAGAAAGTGACAACAATTTAAATGGTTGTTCATAATCCAGAAAGAATTCCTTTGCTTCTTTATTGTCATCAGGCAATCGAAGAGCTGGCTGTGTAGCTGTAGAAACTATTGCAAAACTACCTGTTAGTTTACAGAATTTATCTAAGTAAGCAATAAAAAATCCATACAATCTTGGAGGCAAAGACTGTATCTCGTCCAAGAGAAAGACACAATTGGAAAAATTAGGCAATTTCATAAGCTCATGATTCTTATTTCCCAATAGTGTCTCAAATATACGTACAAAAGTTGTAATTATGAATGGATAGCCAAAAGTATCTTCTTGAAATTCTAAAGCCTCTAATTCCTGTAACAACTTTTCAGAAGGATTTTCATCCAGTTCTTTCTGTATATCATCAAAGCGTGTATTTGTAGATTTCGAGTCTATACGCTGAACGAAATATTCGTAACCTTTCAATATTTTCAACACTTCAGACTCAACTTGTTCAGTTATTGACAAGAATGGCAATCCATAAATAATTCTTTTAGCCCCCTTCGATTTTATGATTTCGGAAGCTAAAGATAACAACATTAGTGTTTTGCCGGAACCTGTCGGTGCCGTCAACTCGAAAATCTGTTTTCCTTCTTTTAAACCTTTTCTAATACTATTGATGCTCTCCAGACGTATCTTAGTTCTCTCTATATTAAGTAAAGTTTGAGATTTAAGATTGTCAAGATAGCCCTGTAATATATCTGGATAGATATGAGAAAAGCTGTTCAGATTTTGTTCATTCTCATCAAGCATGGATAACACATCACCAGCATCACTTTTGTCAGCTTTTACCAATGCAGAGAAAATGCTTTGTATTTCTAAATAGAATCGTAAAGCAACATTATAATCATTTGGCTTATTTACTATTCTTTTTAAAAATAATCTAATTCTATCTTCTTCTATTGATGATGGCATAGATGGCTCAATGCCTAATAACTCAGAAATGACATTACCAAAAGATATATGCTCCTTATCAAGAAAGGCATAAAGATTGCTTACTTCATAGCCCGAAAGAATAGGATTGCCATCATTTGGTATCATATCAGGTAAGTCCCCATGATGTTTCGCAACAATGGTTATTAAAGATATTAAAAAATTGTTCGAATTAAATCCCTGTGGAACTAATGCCTTAAATATATCTGGATTTTTAATCAGAAACATGAGAAAAGCATACGCAGACAAATAAGCATGATGATCATATCCTTTTGGACATGATCCATTTAATTTCTGTTGAAAATTAGGATTAACCTTACCTATATCATGAAAGAGAGATACCAATTCTGCTGCATCAGAACTGGTAATTCTCTTTGACAATAAAACCACATTTTCAAGATGTACTTTCAAAAGTTTTCCTGGATGTGAATAACAATTATTTAAATTAAAACCCATTGTTCAATCTCTTTATCATGAATATATTCCCAATAATCTCCTTCAACTGTAAGCATATGAGAGCATTCTGGGTATATGACATTTACATATTTTTCTGGCAAATTCCAAAAATCATCATTCTGATGTGTCGGAACTTTGTCAAAACCTATTCGAAAGTCATCGTCAATTATTTTCAACTTATGCTCATTCGCTATAACGAAACCTTTGGTCTTAAAATCGCCATTACCCATCATTGTGAATTCTCCTTGACTAATGAAAGTCAATTCTGCAGGACAGTTAGCAATACCCAAATAAGGGTCGTAGATAGCATATCCTTCTAAAATCGCCTTCTGAAATTCATAGAATATACTTTGAGAACGTTCTCCATAGAGTCCCACACAAACCTTGTAACTAACATCACGCAGCATTTCAAATGCTTTAGGTGATTTAATAGCTGTAGGGTTTATGGCCGTGTGAGACGTAAATCCACATGATGCTTTTTTTACAGGCTTTAGCAATTCAACACCATACAACAAGTCTTCAGACAACTGAGGAAAAAGAGATTTCATCTTCTCGCGTTCAATTCCTAAAACTGCACCAATCATTCCGATTAATGCCGTTTTAGGAATAAGGTCATGAGACAATGGATTGTTGTTGGTCTCTGGCTTTTTAAAATGAGCCCAATCACCATCTATCTTGATTTGAAAACCTTTCATAAGCTCATCTCTTCAAACTTCTCACCGTTTAGACTTTCCTTTATCTTGTCGATTTCAGTATAGAATCTTATTTTTTCAATCTTGTCATTCTTGGCAAGTTCCTGGAGTTTACTGAAATCGAAATCATAGTCGTCCATACTACGAATTTGCTCGTCTTTCAAACCTTCGTTCAGCTTAAGTTTTATGGTTCTGTCAATTCCATAGAGTTTGTCAAAATCCTGTTTGTAGTCTATGACTAACAACAAAAGTGAATCTTGTCCGACTTTTGAACGAGAGAAAGAGCTTCCTTCCCCGCCTGTACCATACCATAAAGCTTTAAACATTGTCTTCAGATCATCTTCTTTCAAATCTGTGTTTTTAGCAACAGTTGGATTAATCCATCCGTGAATTTGAACAACAGAATAAGGAACCAATGTTGTTGTGGCAATGGCACCTTGCGCATTCTCATCTTTAGATGTAAAATGTGACGTATTCTGATGCATTCTCAAGTTGACACGATTCAAAGAAGGGTTAAGGGCGGCAAATTGGACTGGTCCCGTGAATTGCACATGCCCATTAGTACACTCTTTCTTATTGACTTTAATTTTTTTAGTCTCATCATCCTTCAGTGTTGAAATGCCACCAAACAATCTTACATCAATGAGTTCTTTCATTATTTCAGCAATATTGGTCTCTTGATTGGTATTCCATTTCTGAGCAATCCATGTCAATACACCTTTAGAATCTGTTTTACCAGCTCCAGTGTTTTCTGAAACATAGATATGTTCACCCTCAATATCCTCAAGATATGTACGGATAAATCTCTTAATTCGAACATCACTAACAAGAATTTTTTTCGTTTCCTCATCGTAGCGTTGTTCACCTGTAAATGGATCCCCATTGGGGATGTTGTATGATGTTTCATACAAAAACAAAATTTCTGATTTCTTCATATCTTTAATTTTTCTGGTTTATTTCATTAACTATCAAGTTAAGTTTGCTAACAGACTCTTTCAAGTCTTCATCGTCAGAATAATCTTTCATGATTTTTTCCAAACGTTTCTGAAATTCTTTTTTCTTATCCGTTGGCTCATATTTAAAATAGCCGTCCAAGAAACCGAAAGACAATTCATCCTTGTCATATTCAGATTCAGAAATATTTGCCAAGTCATCAAAAACTTCAGCAGACATTACGCTCCACACACTGTCATGCATTACAAGCTTCTGACAGAGGTCAGTAACAAATCTAATGCAATCCTCTTTTGTTGACACTCTTCTTGAAAGCAAGCCTACATAGTTCTTTTCAAAAGAACCAATAAACTTTCTTAATGGCTGGGCCATTTTTCCTATTTTAAAGCCAAGCTTAAAACTACAAGAATTAGTTATTTCCATAAATTTATTTTGTTTATTATTTTGTATTGACAATATGAACATCAAATCATATTTCAAGATTTTACACCAAAACGAACCGTCTCCTATACGTGTAGCTGATTCTACATTAGCTACAAACGAATGGAGTAAAGAGGGATCATTATAATAATCTTCTTTATATACTAAAGGAAGCACTTTGAGAATATGACTTTCATATTTCTTCGATGCGACTATTTTTACTTTTCCCGTTGTATTATTCATTTGCACATCTCCCAAGAGATTGCGAAACGACTTGCATATAGAAAGAGAATTGTCTTCCTTTTTCTCTTTATTTCTTTCAGGTTTGTCTATTTTTATCTCTTTATTTCTTTCTGCATACACTTGATGTGCAATAGCCTTATTTCTCGAGTCTACACGATTTAGAGCGCTTCGTGTTATGCTTGAGATTTCTATAAGGTCTGTATCAGGCTTTGTTCCTCCATTTTTTACAAAAATAAAATCAAACGATGTGAAAGTCGAGCTACTTCCCAAAGCAGACGAAATCAAATCGTCGCTATATTCATTGGACAATATTATCGAAGATTCATTTTTCTTTTCTATAAAGAGTTTTAAATCATCAGCCTTCAAATTCTTTCCAAATGGCAAAACTATTAGTTTATATTCAGAACCAGAAATCATCTTACCCTTCTTAGCATAAGAAACTCCATAAAAAAGATCTTCTATATCTGATTCTGTAAAACCTCTTGTCTTGTATCTATTTTCCAAATCAAATTTTGGAAATTGTATATCATTTTTTTTATCACCAGAGCATATTGTATGCCACAAATTCTTATTCAGGACAAGTCCTCCCTTAGTTTCTGCAACATACTCTTTTAGCATTTTTCGAGTGACAAGTTCAAACGTTTTGGAAAAATCATACCAATTCTTTGTATGTCCACTGCCGTCTTCATAAGAAAAATGTATAAAAATAGATGCGTAATTTAATCGAAGAAGGAAATTTTGGTATTCTTCATCGTCATCAACGTCTTTTTTATAAGCATTCAATTTTTCTAATTTCTTTTTGTTTTCTTCTTTATTTATCAAGCAACAAATATTTTTCAAATTAACTTCATTATCTAAATATTCCTTAAATGAGCCACTTTGATTTTCAAAGTAAAAGATAATCGCAGGAGCATATTTGAGAATCCGTTCAAGCATTGTCTGTTCTCTACCGAATCCTGTTCTAATTTGCTTTAATTCAGTTGTCTCTTCGGTTGAAAAATCAAGTGAAGAACTGATACTTTTATAATCAGCATTTCCTTTATCAAAGGAGCTTTGAGATTTTGCTAATCTATAATTTCCATCTTCACTTATTGATATAGACCTACTATTACCTAATGTACCTTTGACAGAATAATAAATATCACCAAACATGTATTTACAAGATGTATCATTTCCTGATGTCTTGTACTTTAGATAATACAGATTGTTTCTCTGATTTTCAGGAACAATTGATGCCTTATCAAAAATAATATTAAAGTCCTTATCCACTGGAAGACAAAGACAAAAAGGCCAACATCCTTTATTGTCTTTAGGACAAGATGCTACAGCATTCGAGAAACTCATTTTCTCTTTTGAATTTCTCAATATATTTCCTATTTTTAAGACTGTATCTAAACTCATAATTCGATCTTCTTTATAAATCCAAATCCCTGTGAACATTGTTCTCCTACTCCTCCTTCATAAGCAATCTTCATCAACTCTAAAGGTGCTTTCATACGGAAGGAGCAGAGAGATCCACGTACTCTTGATTCGTAAGGAGTATTGGCTTTTATCGTTATCAACTTCGACTTGACCTTTTTATCTGTCAATTCAAATGAAAACTCCTTGTTTTCCATATCAAATGGCTGACCATGAATGCTCTCATATCTCGCCATCAATCCCTTTAATATGCCGTCAGCAAACATGGGATTATCTGGTGACAAATATTGCGTTTTGTTGTCTTCATGCAACTTGACACAAATAGGAGACATAGCTTGGAAAGCCATCTGTTCTGTCAATTGTGGCATTGATATAGCCTCTACTCCAACAACATCAAAAGCAACACGATGTTCCTTATTGCCAATAGTAAAGCTTTGATGGGCAAATATTCCTTGAATGAATTCAAAGGTGCTTTTTTTTGGTATAAAGCTAATGTACCATACCACTTTTTCGCCAATGATATTCAAGCACCCCGCTTCAGGCAAAGGTCTTACTTTCTCAAAGATGAAGGGTGAATAACAAAATAGCTTAAACCTCTTTCTTTCATGTAAGAGATAGCCATTTTCATGAAGCCATGATGAATATTGCGTATCAGCTTGCGCCAATATGCGATAAATGACTGCCGACTGCTCGTACTGATAATTAAAGGGCAGCAAGTCACCAAATTTTCTATTTATTTTTAATGTGATTTTAAACTTCATCTTTTTTGTATTTTATTATTGTTTCCACTCTTTTTTCTCTACCTATCGTTTCTGGATAAGCGTAATGTCCTAAGCCCGATTCCCATGGATTATCTTCCAGATACTCTGCATACCACCATCGTTTGTATTCTGTTTCTATAATGCCGAAGTCACGGGCACTGAGAATCAATGCACGGAGTGATAAACCATAGACATTTTTAAGATCTATCATTTCTTCTAAGGATATATTCGTCCTTTTGGTTCCTCCCATCTCTTCTATATATGTCTTCTTGGGGAGAATAAAGTAACCTGCAAATAAATCACAACGTTTCTCCAATGAGATTGAAGGATTGTCGGGAAATGAAAAGAGCAAATGAGCCAACTCATGCATGGCTGTATAACGAAGCTTTTCTACTGTAGTCTTGCTTGGTCTCATATCAAGTACGATCAGAGGGTATCTGTGATTTGCCCAGGTGCTTAATCCATAAACGGATTCTGGCAATTCTGCTGACATCACTTTGATTCCTTTTCTTTCTAATAAACGAAGAACACTGGCTATAGGACCGTCACCACAACACCATTTCTCTCGTAAAAGGTCTGCTGCCTGTATGGCATCCTCCAAAGTTGAGATTTTCGTCCCTAAAACGGGATTCTTAAAGGTGGAACTGAAACCTGCCTTATGCTCCTTCTCTAAATATTGCTCTGCCCAAAAAGAAAGTTTGGCTTCCAATGCCAACAGTTCTTTTTCTGAAATTTTGCCATTGGCATTTGTTCGTAGCGTGGGCATATCTATGTCTATATTGGTTCCCCAAAAATATTTTTCACTGATGTGCAGGGCATTAGCCAAGGCCAACAATGCTGGTCTCTTTGGGCGCATGATGCCTCTTTCATACCGAGATATACTCTGCTTGGTGATGGCTTCGCCTGTTCGCTCTACCAGCTTATCCATGCTTAGCCCCATCATCATTCTTGCTTCATGTAATCGAATAGGAAATTGGTCTTTTGTCATTATGATTCCTTTTTTTTGATGACAAATATACAAATTATTTCTCAAAGTGTAACTTTTTGATAACGTTATTTAACTAAAAAATATAGATATTAGGTTCAGTTGCTATAAATCGCCAAAACGTCTCTTGACGATGCATACTACGATTGGTCATTTGGTCAAAGTCTTTTCTGGTCAAAATTATTCCCTGTATTCACTATCCACGTCCACAACGAGTTTTCCACCAAAGCCTGTCCTTGTTTCGACGTGAAGAAGGAATTAGATCAATATTTTGATAAAGGGAGTGGGGGGAATAAATAAGGCATACGTTTCCATTCAGAGGAGCGTACGCCTTGTGATTATTTCACTTCCTCGCAAACCACCATTTCCGTGCTTTTATACACTATGATAATCTTGTGTAGTTGCGTGGTCTTGATTGCAGAAGCTACTACTTCGCTTTCTGCATATCTATTCACTTGCCTGATGGCATCCTGCTTGAGTTGTTCTATATGCGCAGCAGTATCCTTAGACTTGGCATATTTGAACTCTATAATGTAGGAATGCTGCATATCGCTGAAGTTGTCAACAAGTGGACAGAGGAAGATATCGGCATAGCCTTCCTGGGTGTCCTTTTCGGATATCGGACGGTAGAATTTGTTGTCGCAAGTCATGGCAAGTGTGAATCCGTGCACGAAATATTCTCCCTTCTGATGATCTCTCTGTGATGAATATTTATGCAGACTGTCGGCGATATATTCAAAATAAGGCTTCCATTCTCCACAATATGCCAAGGCACTTTCTAAGTTTCCTTTTTCGTAGGAATCGTATTTCAAGTCGTTCTCCTTGTATGTGTCGAGAAGGTATTTGAACAGCTGCTCTCGCACCACCTCATTTGGTATCACAAACTTGGTCTTTCCCTGATAATTTCCTGCGATGGTAACCATGCCGAAGTAGTAGAGCAGGCTCACGAAATTATCCGGGTCGCCTATCTGCTCAGCAGGGAAGCCTGTCTTGAGTTCGCCAGCCACAAAACCGTTTTCTACCAGTTGCTGGATGATGGAGGCATCGTGGGCAAACTCCTTGTCCTTGCGGATGAGCATACGGAGCTTGTTGTAATCCAGTCGGATGTTTTCCTCTATCATATTCTTAGGAAGTCTTCCTCGATTTCTGATATAATTATCGATGAAATAGAGCACCATATTGGAATTGTACATGGTGGTTTCGCCGTATGAATCCTTTGCAAAACAGTAGTTGTCGTACCATGGCTTCATCAACTCTATCAATTCATCCACGGTGTAGTTGTGGAGATGGAGGGTTTCGGTATAGTAAGTGAGCATTTCACGCACCTCTTCTTCCGTGAAACCTGTCATCTCGTTGAACTCGTATGAAAGGGAATAGTTGGTGCCGATGTTGAAACCGCTGGTCAGATCGTCCATGGTAACAGGACTGACGCCGGTTACGAAAACCCGCTCTAAGGTGGAATCGGTAGCTGACTTGATGGTGTCGAAGAACTTGCGGAGATAACCCATGCCATGAGTTTCTGCCTGATAATTGTTGAGACAGTCTGGTTCTGCCAGGATGGTATTTGTGAAATGGTCATACTCATCAATGAAGAGATACACTTTCTGCCCGGTCTTTTTACATTCCTTGCAAAGATAGTCCAACTGTTCTACTGCGCCATCCTTCCTGTTCATCTCTTCTTTGATGTTGGCAGGCAGATATTGTGCATACACATCGCAGAAGTAGTTAAACTCTGTGTTGCAATGTGCATCAAGTCCCTTCTTGTAATTCTCAAGATTGGCATCTACCACGGCAAAGTTGAGCGAGATAATCAGATAGGTATTATGCTCAGGTGTAGGATTCTCGCCGATATACAATCCTCCAAACAGTTCCTCAAACCTATCAGCCATATTGATGTCGTAATACTGTTTGAGCATGGAGAGGGTAAGGCTCTTGCCGAAACGACGAGGGCGGATATAGAAGAAATACATGTTGGATCTTTCTATTTCTTCTATAAAATCTGTCTTATCTACATAATAGCAGTCGTCTCTTCTCACGGTAACGAAGTTCATGATTCCGTAAGGGATGCGCTTGCGATAAATGTATTCGCGCTTGGCATTTTTCTTCTTTGTGATATTACTATCCATGAGCGATTCTCCTTATATGTTTTTATTTTGTCGCAAAGTTAGTATAAATATTTGGAATAAGCAAATCATCTCGTTGTTTTTGTGTTTTTTAAAACTGCTATCATTTATGGTTGATTTCTTTTTCTTCATCATTTTGTAACAGCCGTGTCGTAAGAAAGAAATATATTCTTCGTATCTTTGCACCCGAATAAAGGCTATGGCCTCATGATGTGTGCTAATATATTAATAATGTGAATATGAAGAAGAAGACAATGGCCCTGCTGCTCTGCACTATGCTGTCTGCAGCGGTGTTTGCTCAGGATGAAAAGAAGGAGGTTGACCGTACTCCGAAGATTGGCGGTACGATACGCTCGAAGTACGAATACCAGACCGAGGAAGGGGAGGGACGCTTCGAAGTGAGAACTGCCCGTATCAATGTGACTGGTAATGTGACCAAAGAGGTGAGCTACAAGGCGGAAATCGACCTCTGCGATGAGGGCAAAATCAAGATGCTCGATGCTTATACCCGTATCAAACCATGGAGTACGCTCCAGTTTACTATCGGTCAGGAACGTGTGCCTTTCACCATCGATGCGCACCGCTCGCCTCATCAGCAGTATTTCGCCAACCGCTCGTTTATCGCCAAGCAGGTGGGTAATGTGCGTGATGTCGGTGCTGAGGTGGGCTATACCTGGAACGTGGGGTTCCCTATCATCGTGAATGCGGGTGTGTTCAACGGCTCCGGTCTTACCAACCAGAAGGATTACTGGACCAAGGGCATCAACTATTCTGCCAAGGCGCAGTTCCTCTTCCCGAATGTGAATCTCGTGCTGAGTACGCAGAAAATCAAGCCTTCTGATGTCACCGTCAATATGTATGATGCGGGTATTACTTTCCATCGTGGCGGTCTGATCGCTGAGGTGGAATACCTCTTCAAGCATTATTCCAAGAATGCGTTTCATGATGTGCACGCCTTTGACGGGTTTGTATGCTACGATATTCCGGTGGCCAACCAGAAGAGTCTGATCAGGAAGGTTTCTCCATTGGTAAGATATGATTTCATGAGCGACCACAGTGATGGTACCCGATATGGGGCTACGGATGAGGATCCTGGCGTATTGAAAATCAACGACTATAAGCGCCATCGTGTGACTGGTGGTGTGACGCTTAGTCTTGCCAAGCCTTTCATCTCTGACATCCGTATCAACTACGAGAAGTATTTCTATCGCAACGGTGGTGTGGCAAAGACTTCTGAGAAGGACAAGATTGTCATTGAGTTTATGACGCATTTCTAAATTAGTTAACTGAACTTTCGCATATCAGGAAGTTAACTCCTAAAAAAGTAATTCTCTATTAAGTTTGAATGAATGATGGACGTGCAGCAGTCGCTTTTGGCAGATTGTTGCGCGTTTTTCTTTGTCAGTTCGGGGAAAATTATTATTTTTGCGGATGGGGGCTTATATAATTAGAAATTAGAAATGAGAAATTAGAAATGAGAAAGACGATATAATGAGAAATTACAAATTAGAAAGACTATAAAAATGAGAAATTAGAAATGAGAAATGAGAAATGAGAAATATGAAGAAACTGGAACATATTAAGGCGATTGCTTTTGATGCTGACGACACCCTCTGGGCCTTGCAGACTTACTTCGAGGAAGTGGAGGATGAGTACTGTGACTTGCTTTCTGACTATGGAAGCAAGGAGGAAATCTCTGCTGCACTCTTTGAGACGGAAGGCGGAAACATGGAGGACTTGGGATATGGCGTCAAGGCTTTCACCATCTCATTGGTGGAAAATGCCATCAAGGTGAGCGACGGAAAGGTGCCTGCCCGCGTGATAGGGAGAGCAGTGGAATTGGGCAAGACGCTGCTGCGACTGGATGCCAAACCGCTTGAAGAGGTGGAGGAGACTCTGGCAAGACTCAGAAAGACCGATTATAAGTTGGCCGTCTTTACCAAGGGCGAACTGCAGGATCAGGAGAATAAACTCTGGCGGTCGGGACTGCAGCGATATTTTGATGTGGTGAGCATCGTGAGCGACAAGAAACCGGAGGCCTATCGCCGACTTTGCCGTGAGTTGGGCGTGCTGCCGGAGGAATTGGTGATGGTGGGCAACAGTTTCAAGAGCGACATTGCGCCTGCCCTCAAGATAGGGGCTTCTGCCATTCATATCCCTTTTCATACGATATGGGCGCATGAAAAAACGGAGGAGTTCGAACATGAACGCCTCCGTCGTATTACTCATTTTTCGGAAATTCTCCATCTCGTTTAGTCTTGTTTCAAGGATTTCTCTCAGATTTCAAGCGATGAACGCATAAACTTTATTTGAGTTCTTCCTTGATTTTTTCTGCTGCTTTCTGGGCTGCTTTCTGGGCTGCGGCATTGGCAGTCTGCGCATTGGCCTTGCGGTGATAGCTCTGGATATTGCCCCGAGAATCACGGAGAGCGAGCGAATCATCCTTCATATAGACGAAAGAAAGCGTGTCGTAGGTGGTTTTCTCGTTGAAAACGACACCATTAAACTCGTATCTTCCTTTCACTAAGATCAGCTTGCCGTTGTAGGCGTGCCACTCCGTGTAAAGGGGAACTTTAGGATATTCCACAGGACTGTCATCCTCTACCGAACTGTTGGTCGCCACCATTCCCACGGAGCGTGCTTCTCCCATTCGCTTGAGCGTAAATCCGTATTCGCGCGGAATCATGTAGGTTTCCACGATGCTGTCGGGCATATTGGCGAGAATGCGTTGCTGCTGCCTCTTGGAGAGATGGGTGACATCTCTGAGATGAGGCATCACCTGATAGGTCCAGGTGGCTTTCAGTTTGTCGAGGTCGATGACCATGCTTGCCTTATTCTTTTCCTTGGCAGGGATGATGCAGATCCAGTCGCCCACTTCGATATTGCCAAATACTTGGCGGTTGCGGTTGGCTTCGAGAATATTATATTTTACAGGATCGCCGCCCTGATTGGGGAGCATGATTACTACGGAGTCTGTGCATCCCATGCAGGCAAGTCCGTAAATAGCTTTGTCGCCCTTGGCTGGTTTTGACATGCTGATGGGCAAGTTCTGCTGAGATACCGGTGGCTTGGGGCCACGATGGCAGGAAAGCATGGCCAAAGTGGCAAATCCGATGATTAAAAATGTCTTGATTTTCATTATGTTTATTCCTTTTGTAGTGCAAAGATACATCAAAATGCGATAAATACAAAATAAATCCCTAAAACTTTTTATTCTTTGAGAGAAAAATCGTAATTTTGCACGGAGAAAATAATAACTTAAATTTTTGATGTAAAAATGTTGAGTAAGGATAGTAAGATTTACATTGCTGGGCATCATGGCTTGGTGGGTTCCGCTATTTGGAACAATTTGAAGAAACGTGGTTACAATAACTTAGTGGGCCGTTCGCATAAGGAACTGGACCTGACCGACCAATATGCTGTTCAGAAATTCTTCGATGAGGAGCGTCCGGATGCTGTGGTCTTAGCTGCTGCTTTTGTGGGCGGCATCATGGCCAATTCGCTCTACCGCGCCGACTTCATCATGCAGAACATGAAAATGCAATGTAATGTCATCAGCAATGCTTACAGTCATGGTGTGAAGAAGCTGCTCTTCTTAGGCTCTACCTGTATCTATCCGAAGGATGCACCGCAGCCTATGAAGGAGGATGTGCTCCTTACTTCTCCTCTGGAATATACCAACGAGGAGTATGCCATTGCCAAGATTGCCGGACTGAAGATGTGCGAGAGCTACAATCTGCAGTATGGCACCAACTATATCGCTGTGATGCCTACCAACCTCTATGGTCCGAATGATAATTTCCACTTGGAAAACAGTCATGTGATGCCTGCGATGATGCGCAAGATCTATTTAGCTAAACTGATTCATGAGGGCGACTGGCACAGTATTGAGGTGGATATGAACAAGCGTCCGATCAACCCTACTGATAAACTGCGCGAACTCATCGGCGAGGGCAACGTGGATGGTCATAATGACCATGAGCGTATCCTGAAAGCCCTGGAGTTCTATGGTATATATAATAATAAGGTGGTGCTCTGGGGTACGGGTACTCCGCTGCGTGAGTTCCTCTGGAGCGAGGATATGGCGGATGCCAGCGTTCACGTGCTCCTGAATGTAGATTTCAAGGACATCATCGGTATCGAGAAATACAGTTCTGTTTTCTATGGTGCCAAGGTGGACGGTGCCGTTGACCGTAACAATTCTGAGGGTCGTGGCGGTGCCATTCCTTCGCTCGGTGAAATCCGCAACTGTCACATCAATGTGGGTACTGGTAAGGAACTTACTATCCGTGAACTCTCTGAACTGATCGTGAAGACGGTGGGCTTCGAGGGTACGGTGGAGTTTGATGCTTCTAAGCCAGACGGAACTCCAAGAAAGTTGATTGATGTAAGCAAGTTGCACTCGCTCGGTTGGACCCATCAGGTGGAAATCGAGGATGGTGTGAAGAAACTTTATGAATGGTATCAGAACAGTTTAAAGGACTAAGATATGGAAGTAATCAAAACTGATATTGATGGCGTGCTCATCATTGAGCCTCGCATCTTCAAGGATGCCCGTGGCTATTTCTTCGAGAGTTTCTCTCAGCGTGAATTTGACGAGAAGGTGGCTCCGATACTGGGCCATCCTATCCATTTCTGCCAGGACAACGAGAGTATGTCGTCCTATGGCGTGATGCGCGGACTGCATTTCCAGCGCCCTCCGTTCACCCAGTCTAAGTTAGTGCGCTGCGTGAAGGGTGCCGTGCTCGATGTGGCTGTGGATATTCGCAAGGGTTCTCCTACCTATGGCAAGCATGTGGCTGTGGAACTGACCGAGGATAATCATCGCCAGTTCTTTATTCCACGTGGTTTTGCCCATGGCTTTGCCGTACTCAGCGAAACTGCTGTGTTCCAGTATAAGTGCGATGAGTTCTATCATCCTGAGGCTGACGGGGGAATCTCTATCCTCGACGAGAGCTTGGGCATCGACTGGAAGATTCCTACAGAGCATGCTATTCTCTCTGAGAAGGATACCAAGCATGATATGCTGAAAGACTTTGAGAGTCCTTTTTAAAAAGGTAAAAAGGTAAAAAGGTAAAAAAGTAAAAAGGGCTTGAAGGGGCTTTTGAAAAAGGGCTTGGAAAAGGGCTTTGGAAAATGCTGATAAAAGTGGGTCTAATTGTAAAATATAAATAGAAATGAATATATTAGTTACGGGTGCCAACGGTCAACTCGGCAATGAGATGCGTATCGTTAGCAAGAATACTACTGATCATTATATCTTTACGGATGTCAATCAGGTGGAGGGTCTGGAGACTACTTATCTGGATATTACGGATATGGATGCCATCCGAAAGATGGTGAAGGACAATGAGGTGCAGGCTATCGTCAACTGTGCTGCCTGGACCAATGTGGATGCTTGTGAAACCGATGAAAAGTTGGCTGCACTGGCTGAGAAATTGAATGCGGATGCGCCAGAAAATCTTGCTAAGGCAATGAAGGAGGTGGATGGTCTGCTCGTTCAGATTTCTACCGATTATGTGTTTGGTAAGGAACCTTATAATGTGCCTTGCAATCCTGAACAGAAGGGCACTCCTACGGGCGTTTATGGTACTACTAAGCTCCACGGCGAACAGAAAATCATCGCCAGCGGCTGCAAGTATGTCATCATCCGCACCGCATGGCTCTATTCTGAGTTTGGCAAGAATTTCTGCAAGACTATGCTCAACCTGACTGCCACCAAACCGCAGTTGAAGGTGGTGTTCGACCAGTGCGGTACTCCTACTTATGCGCTGGATCTGGCTTATGCCATCGAGACCATCTTAGAGAAGATGAAGACGGCAGAAGCGCAGGAGAAACTGGTAGGAATCTATCATTTCTCCAACGAGGGAGTTTGCTCCTGGTATGATTTCACCCAGATGATAGCAAGAATCTCAGGACATACGGATTGCGACATCCAACCATGTTACAGTTCTGAATATCCATCTCCGGTAACTCGTCCGGCTTACTCCGTGCTCGACAAGCGTTCCATCAAGGTGACTTTTGGCGTGAAAGTGCCTTACTGGGTGGATTCTCTTGAAAAATGTATTGCTAATCTGGAGGCTGCCAAGTAATATCCGGAACAGAAAGTAGCTAATTGAAATTATATACTAAAAACATATAGAAATGAAGAATATCATCATAACGGGCGGTGCTGGTTTCATCGGCTCACATGTCGTAAGACTTTTTGTGAACAAGTATCCTGAGTATCATATCATCAACCTCGACAAGTTGACATACGCAGGCAACTTAGCTAACCTCAAGGATGTTGAGGACAAGCCAAACTATACCTTCGTGAAGGGTGACATTTGTGACTTCGACCTGATGCTGAAACTGATGAAGGAGTATCAGGTGGACGGTATTATCCATCTGGCAGCAGAGAGTCATGTGGACCGCAGTATCAAGGATCCTTTCACTTTCGCTCAGACCAATGTGATGGGTACCCTGTCTTTGCTCCAGGCTGCCAAAATCTATTGGGAGAGTCTGCCAGAGGGTTATGAGGGCAAGCGCTTCTATCATATCTCTACCGACGAGGTGTATGGTGCCCTGCAGATGACTCATCCGGAGGGTGTAGCAGCGCCTTTCTCAACCAAGGCTTCCAGCGGAAAGAACCACGAGGCTTATGGCGAGGAATTCTTCCTGGAGACTACCAAGTATAATCCTCATTCTCCATACTCGGCTTCTAAGGCAAGCTCAGACCATTTCGTACGTGCCTTCCACGATACATACGGAATGCCTACCATCGTGACCAACTGTTCCAACAACTATGGTCCATACCAGTTCCCTGAGAAGTTGATTCCATTGTTCATCAACAATATCCGTCATCGCAAGCCATTGCCAGTATATGGTAAGGGTGAGAATGTGCGCGACTGGTTGTATGTAGTGGATCATGCCCGTGCCATCGATATGATTTTCCACAAGGGTAAGATTGCCGAGACTTACAATATCGGCGGTTTCAATGAGTGGAAGAATATTGACATCATCAAGGTGGTGATCAAGACCGTAGATCGTCTGCTCGGACGCAAGGAAGGTGAGGACCTTGACCTGATCACCTATGTGACTGACCGCAAGGGACATGATATGCGCTATGCGATTGATTCACGTAAGCTCCAGAAGGAGTTGGGATGGGAACCAAGTCTGCAGTTTGAGGAAGGTATCGAGGAAACCGTGAAATGGTATCTCGACAACCAGGAATGGATGGACAACGTGACCAGCGGTGACTATCAGAAATATTACGAGAACATGTATAAAGACAGATAATAAAAAACATTTAAATACGAAGGATGACAGTAAACACAACTCACACACAACCGGTGTGGACAGAAATCGAATATACTGCATTATGCAAAAATCCGTATCTATCTACACCTTTCTACGTACCTAAGGAATCAAAGGTGTTCCAATGCAAGGAAGATGGTAGCCGCAAGGAAGCGAGAATGCTCTATCTCGTGTTTAAGGCAGCCAATGCTCCTGAAGATGCAGAATGGGAAGACGACCCTATGCCAGGAGAAATCCTTGTGGGAGTGCTGGATGATGACGATGAAGTCATAGAACCAGCCAAGGCAGTTTTCCTGGGTATGGATCTGGAAGATTTCATTGAGGTAACTGATGAGGATGAAAATACCATTACTTTCGACCTTTTCTGGCGTCATGGCGATGTAAAGGTGGAAAAGGCGGAAAAAACAAGAGACGGTTTTGTCTGCAAGAAGGAAGATTTCGGCGATGAAGGTCTGCTGGTCACTTTGACTCCGAAGAAGGAGGGTGCTCCTGTCACCATGCGCCTACAGATTCCTTATCTAGGATTCTCGCTTTATGACAAGAGTGGCAACAAAATGCGCGGTGATGTGGAAATCCCACACGAGAAGGTGGATGATTATCGCTATGAATTTGTGGGCGATGATAGCAACGACCGTTTCTCCCTGCATCTGGACAATGATAGGTTCATCTATATGTGTGTGCTTCGCCAGCATGAGGGCAAGTTGGTTGTGCGCGATCAGCGTGATCGCCTGTCTGTGGTGGATGAACTGCCAAGCGAAGGTAAACTGTCTGAACTGATGATGAACGCCCATGAAGCTTTGGTCAAGAACAAGAACTACCGTTGGCGTATTACCTTGGGAGGCAGTACGATGGATGAAGGAAGCGGGGAGGAATTTGTATTGGAACCTACTGCCTTGGGCAATTATGCCTATGAGCAGTTCCGGAAGGCTGACGGCAAAATGGACGAATTGGGCGGTCATCTCATTTCTCTGGAACAGAAATATGTTTTCCAATGGTTCTGGCTGAATGATGAAGACTGGCGTCATGATGACCCTATGTTTGAAATGTTCATGAAGCAGCTGTTGGCATTCTCCTATATCAATCAGAAACCTATACAGGGTGACCAGTTGCAGGCACGCAACAACAAGCGCAAGATACGTCGCTGCGCCAAGATGATATTGGCTCATCGCGCTGGTGAACTGAATCTCTGGGATGAGGAGGAAGAGGCACGTAAGGAAATCCTGCGTCTCTTCAGCACTTTCCATAAGGAGTTTACCGAGGAACTGGAAAAGGGTGATGCGGAATAGGAAAACTTCGTAAGAGAAACATTCAGAATCGTAATGAAATGACAAAGGTTCTATCGGTGAAAATCGGTAGAACCTTTATAAAATAATGCAATATTTGCAAAAAAATAGCTGAATAGGCTGATAATTGGATTTTTTTGTCTAATTTTGCACCTTGGTAAATTATGCGTTGCCAGGAAGGGGCTTTCGGGCCTGTTTGATGGCAGCCGTTACTTGATGGAAAATCACTTGCAAAAAATAGATTTGTCAATCATTAGAATATAATACATTAATAAATAATGAAGAAGAAAATTCAGTTCAGTCTCGTTTATCGAGACATGTGGCAGAGCTCTGGTAAGTTCCAGCCACGTAAAGATCAGTTGGCTAAGATTGCCCCAGTTATTATCGAAATGGGCTGCTTTAGCCGTGTTGAGACGAATGGTGGTGCCTTCGAACAGGTAAATCTCCTCGCAGGCGAAAATCCTAACGAGGCAGTTCGCGCTTTCTGTAAGCCTTTCAATGAGGTAGGTATCAAGACTCACATGCTCGACCGTGGTCTGAACGCTCTTCGTATGTATCCTGTGCCTGATGATGTACGTGCATTGATGTACAAGGTGAAGGCTAAGCAGGGTACTAATATCACCCGTATCTTTGATGGTCTGAACGATGTGCGCAACATCATTCCTTCTATCAAGTGGGCCAAGGAGGGCGGCATGACTCCACAGTGTGCACTCTGTATCACCAACTCTCCTGTTCATACACTCGAATATTATATGAACATCGCCGACCAGCTCATCGCTGCCGGTGCTGAGGAAATCTGCTTGAAGGATATGGCTGGTATCGGTCAGCCTGCATTCCTCGGTAAGCTTACCAAGATGATCAAGGACAAGTATCCTGAGATCATCATCCAGTACCACGGTCACTCTGGTCCTGGTCTCTCTATGGCTTCTATCCTCGAGGTCTGCAACAATGGTGCCGACATCATCGATACAGCCATCGAGCCATTGTCATGGGGTAAGGTTCATCCAGACGTAATCTCTGTCATCAGCATGCTGAAGAACGAGGGCTTCGAGGTTCCTGAGATCAACATGAGCGCTTACATGAAGGCTCGTGCCATGACCCAGGAGTTCATTGACGAGTGGTTGGGTTATTTCATCAATCCAGGTAACAAGATTATGTCTTCATTGTTGCTCGGTTGCGGTCTCCCTGGCGGTATGATGGGTTCTATGATGGCAGACCTCGGCGGTATGCGTCAGACCATCAACAACATCCGCAAGAAGAAGGGTGAGGAAGAGTTGTCTATGGACGACCTCCTGATCAAGCTCTTCGACGAGGTAGAGTATGTATGGCCACGCGTAGGTTATCCTCCATTGGTAACCCCATTCAGCCAGTATGTAAAGAACATCTCACTGATGAACCTCCTCACCATGGAGCAGGGCAAGGGCCGCTTCGTGATGATGGACGACTCTATGTGGGGTATGATCCTCGGTAAGAGTGGTAAGATTCCTGGAACCATCGATCCAGAACTCGTAGAACTTGCCAAGAAGCAGGGCCGTGAGTTCACAGACGTAGATGCTCATACATTGCTTTCTAACGCTCTCGATGACTTCAAGAAGGAGATGGACGAGAACGGCTGGGATTACGGTCAGGATGATGAGGAACTCTTCGAGCTCGCCATGCACCCAGAGCAGTATCGCAACTACAAGAGCGGTCAGGCTAAGAAGAACTTCCTGGCTGATCTCCAGAAGGCTAAGGATGCTAAGCTCGGCAGCACCTTGACTCCAGCTCAGCTCGCAGAATTCAAGCATGCCAAGGCTGATGCAATCGTAGCACCAGTAGCAGGTCAGATCTTCTGGGAGTTCCAGGGCGAGGGTGAGTGCCAGCCTGCAGTAGAGCCATTCATCGGCAAGGAATATAAGGAAGGTGATGCTTTCTGCTACATTCTTGCTCCTTGGGGTGAATTTGAGACTGTTCCTGCAGCTCTTGGTGGTAAACTCGTAGAAATCAATGCTAAGCAGGGTAGCAAAATCCGCAAGGGTGATGTGATCGCTTACATTGAGCGCAACGCTGAATAATGATGGATTATCAAGCAATTATAGATAAGTATTATCCTGAGGATAATGAACTTCGTCATATCCTCATTACACATAGTCAATCTGTAGCGCGAAAAGCGCTACAGATTGTTTCGTATCATCCTGAATTGCAGCTGGATGCCCAGTTTGTCGAGGAAGCTGCTATGCTCCACGACTTGGGAATCTTCCTGACGGATGCTCCTGGCATACAGTGCTTTGGGTCTCATCCATACATCTGTCATGGCCGTATGGGAGCTGAAATCCTGCGCAAAGAAGGATATGAACGCCATGCACGGGTATGCGAACGACATACGGGGGCTGGCATTACATGTAAGCAAATCGTAGAGCAGAATCTGCCGCTGCCTCATCAGGATTTCCTTCCCGAAACAATGGAGGAAAAGGTGATTTGCTATGCTGATAAGTTTTTCAGCAAAACCCATCTCGACGAGGAAAAGTCGATAGAAAAGGCAGAGAAAAGTCTCGCTAAATTTGGCGAAGAAGGAGTGAAACGCTTCCAGGAATGGGAGAAATTGTTTGAAATATAACTTCTCAAAAGATATTGAATGAGAAAACAATCAACTATAGCTGTACTGCTCTTTGCTGCTGTCTGCATGATGGTGGCCAATCCGGGTATGCCTTCTAAGAAAAAGAAGAAGACTATGGCTGATTCTACCGCTTTGGCTGTGGGAGACTCTGTATGGGTGGATTCCTTAGGCAATGAAGTCAAGGTGGACGCTGCTAATGATACCCTGCAGATGGATTCGCTGCAGAAAGCTATATGGAAACATAATAAAGTGGTCGATGACAGTATCCGACTGGATAGCTTGAATCGCAAGAAAGCCGGTGGCGTGGATGCCCCGGTGCAATATACGGCGGAGGATTCGCTCGTCTATGATGCACCTCATAAAGTGGCGCATCTCTATGGTAATTCCAATGTGAAATATACCAACATGGACCTTACGAGCGACAAGATTTCCATGGACATCGACAAGAGTAATGTGAAGGCTACGGGTACCGCCGATTCTACTGCTGAAGGTGGCATCAAGGGTAAACCGGTCTTCAAGATGGGCTCTGATACCTACGATACGGATACGATTGCCTTCAATTTCAAGAGTAAGAAGGCACTTATTAATAATGTATATACAGAGCAGCAGGATGGATTCCTGACGGGTGCCCGATCAAAACGTGATTCAACTGGAGCAATCTATCTGCAACATGGTAGATATACGACCTGTGATGATCCTCATCCCGACTTCTATATTTCTCTTTCCAGAGCGAAAGTGAGACCGGGTAAGGATGTGGTTTTCGGACCGGCTTATCTCGTGGTGTGCGATGTGCCGATGCCTTTGGCAATCCCTTACGGATTCTTCCCATTTACCAAGAGCTACAGTAGTGGTTTTATCATGCCTACCTATGGTGATGAAAGCGACCGTGGCTTCTATCTCAGAGATGGTGGATATTATTTTGCCGTCAATGACAAATGGGACTTGAAACTCCTGGGTGAAATCTACACGAAGGGCTCCTGGGGTATTTCTGCTGCAAGTAATTACCGCAAACGCTATAAGTACTCGGGAAGTTTCTTCTTCAGTTACCAGGATACGAAGACGGGTGACAAGGGAATGCCTGACTTTGCTGAGCAGGAGAGTTTCAAGGTGCAGTGGAGTCATCGACAGGACTCGAAGGCCAATCCTTTTAGTTCTTTGTCGGCAAGTGTCAACTTTGCCACATCCAGCTATGAGCGCAACAATCTCAACTCGCTCTATAATCCGCAGACGATGACGCAGAGTACGCGTACCTCTTCTGTGAGTTGGAGTACAGGATTTTCCAGTATCGGTCTGTCGCTCAGTGCTACTGCCAACCTTTCGCAGAATATGCGTGACTCCAGTTTGGCTGTGACACTTCCTGACCTCAATATTTCCATAGCCCGTTTCTATCCTTTCCGCAGAAAGAAGATGGTGGGTGATGAGAAATGGTATGAGAAGATTGCGATGAGTTATACTGGACATATCAGCAACTCGATCAATACGAAGGAAGACCAGTTCATGAAGAGTAATCTCATCAAGGATTGGAGAAATGCATGGCAGCATCAGATTCCGGTGAGTGCTTCGTTCACGCTCTTCAAGTACATCAACATCAATCCAAGCTTCAACTTCTCTGACCGTATGTACACCAATAAGGTGACAAGGTCATGGGATGAACAGAAGCAGACGGAGGTTTGCGACACTACCTATGGATTCCACAATGTTTATAATTGGAACATGAGTGTGGGTATGTCCACTAAACTCTATGGATTCTGGGTGCCTAATCGCAAGATATTCGGTGATAAGATACAGGCGATCCGCCATGTCATCACGCCAACCGTAAGCTTCAGTTATGCGCCTGACTTTGGTGCTTCCCGCTATGGTTATTGGGAAACTTATCAGAAGACGGATGCCGATGGTAATGTTTCGCTCGTCAGCTATTCTCCATACCAGAATTCACTTTATGGTGTGCCTGGTAAGGGAAAGACCGGAAGTCTCTCTTTCTCTTTAGGCAACAACTTGGAGATGAAGGTCAAGAGCGATAAGGACTCTACCGGTTTCAAGAAAATCAGTCTGATAGATGCGTTTGACATCAATATGAGTTACAATATGGCGGCGAAGGTAAGACCTTGGAGCGATATGAATATCAACCTGCGTCTGAAATGGTGGAAGAACTATACGTTCAATATGAATGCGGTCTTTGCTACCTATGCTTATGATCTGGACGAACAGGGAAATCCATACGTCGGTACTCATACTGAGTGGAGTAGAGGTCGATTCGGCCGATTCCAGGGAATGTCGCAGAACCTGTCTTTCACGCTGACACCTGAGAAACTTGCCAAACTCTTTGGTGGAAAGAGTGATGATGATGAGAAGGACAATAAGCGTAAGGACCAGGACGAGGATGGACTGGATACTGATATAGAAAGTAATGTGGACGATACCTTGGAGAAGGGAAAGACTGCTGCCAAGAAGAAGGGTGGAAAAGCTAAGACCGACTCGGATGGTTATATGGCTTTCAAGATGCCTTGGTCGCTGACCTTCGGTTATGGTATTACCATGCGTGAGGATACGCGCAAGGAAAAGTTCAACAAGGAGTCTATGCGCTATCCATACAAGTTTACTCAGACATTGAATATGAGTGGTAACGTAAGACTGAGCGATGGCTGGAATATCAGTTTCTCATCCGGTTATGATTTCGACAATCATAAAATGAGTATGACTACTGCAAGTTTGCAGCGCGATCTCCACTGCTTCAATATGAGTTGTTCAGTGGTGCTTTCGCCTTATACAAGTTATAATTTCACCTTCCGTTGTAATGCTTCTACATTGACGGATGCCTTGAAATATGATAAGCGCAGTGGCTATTCTAATGCTGTGCAATGGTATTAGAATGTCTCTGAAATCTGAGAAATACAATCAACGAAATAGGGTGTGTCATGGAGTTCATGACACACCTTTTTCGTTTCTTCATTTTTTTCATCGGATTTCACGGATGAATCGGAGGCATTCTTGCTTATCGGATTACTCACGGAATTTCGCGGATATTTGGCCGCTGGCCAATGGCTTGCGCCCTATATATGCTCCTGTTTTTTTGTCACGCAGATTTCGCAGATGACGCAGATTTTTCTTCGTGGGGATTATTTTGTCCCACAGATTTCACAGATATACACAGATTTTTCTTTGTGTGGATTATTTTGTCACGCAAATTTCACAGATGACACAGATTTTTCTTTGTGTGGATTATTTTGTCACGCAGATTTCGCAGATGACGCAGATTTTTCTTTGTGGAGATTATTTCGTCCAACAGATTTCACAGATATACACAGATTTTTCTTTGTGGGACATATTCCAATTCCAGGGGGTATCTGCACCGACCGGCCAGGTCGCCTCTGCGAAAATCCATGAGTAATCGCCTCATCAGGAATACCTCCGAATAAATTCCGTGTCATCCGATGAATAAAAAAATCTGCGTCATCTGCGAAATCTGCGTGACTTTAAAAAACGTCCCAAGAAAAATCTGTGTATATCTGTGAAATCTGTGGGACTTTTTCCAACCTCAGGGGGTATCTGCACCGACCGGATAGGTCGCCTCTGCGAAAATCCGTGATTAATCGCCTCATCAGGAATACCTTCGAATAAATTCCGTGTCATCCGATGAATAAACTCATAATCCGTTATGACACATCTAAAATAAAGTAAGATGCGGTTTTTTAGAAGATTTAATTCAAAAGATTTGGAAAGTTCTAATAAAATCCGTATTTTTGTCCCATTGGAATTATTAATAACTATAACCTAATGATATTCATAAGTATGAGAAAAATGTTAGCACTTTCCTTCATGCTCCTGTGTTCGCCAACTTTGTTCGCACAGACAGTAGCCAACATGGATAGCCTGAAGGCAGAAAAGAAAACAACGGCGATTTCCTTGAAGTTGACGGGCAACCTGACCACTCAAGGTAATTCAGATTTCCGGCAAATGAGAGATCTTTGCTGGCAACTCAGAAATGTAGATTTGAGTGAAGCTACTTGTCCCATCATCCCTAAGAATGCTTTTCATTCTCGCCATCATCTGCAAAAGATCATCCTGCCTCAAAAAGTGCAGCAGATTGGTTCGCAGGCTTTCTTTGCCTGTGATAATTTGCAGGAACTTCATCTTCCGATGAGTTTAAGGCAGGTAGATGCTGCTGCCTTTTCGGGTTGTAAAAAACTGAAACATATCGTCATTGAAGGAACTCCACAGTTGGCTGAATATGCTTTTGCTCATTTATCGGGTTTACAGACCGTGAAGGTGAATTCCAAGATTCCTCCTCGTGCTGACGTCACGACATTCTATGGCATCCATCGCAGTCAATGTAGGTTAATCGTACCAAAGGGGAGCGAGAAGGCTTACCGGAAGGCACCGGGCTGGAGCCTGTTCTATGCTGAGATGAAGCAGGCTAAGGAAACATGCGACCCGATGAAATGCCTGATTCCTGTGCCTATGGACTTGCAGGTAAAGAAAGATGCCCGCCTACTTCAGGTGCATGGAATTTGGAATATCGTGGCTGCTGATGGGCTTGCGAATGAAAAGGAACAGGCCGAAAGAATCCTTTCAGAACGGGACTGTTTGACAAACAATAACACTCAGGAGGGAATTTCCAGACAGAAAGCGAACGTAAAGGGTGGAAGCAAAGAACAGTTGACTTTAACGATGGAAATAGATCCTTCTCTTGCTGACGTTGAAGCTTACACTCTCGAAGTTTTGCAGCAAGGAGTAACGATTAAGGGAAAAACGGCAGCTGGTGTATTTTATGGTTTAATGACCTTTGACCAGTTGCTGCGTGGTAATGGGGCAAAGAACTGTTGTGATGCGATTCCTCAACTGGCGCTTTCAGACCAGCCACGTACTCATGTCAGAGAACTGATGGTGGATCCTTGTCGTACTTTTATCCCTTATGAGCAGTTGAAGGCTTTCATTCCTGAGATGGCCCGCTACAAACTGAATGCCATCCATCTGCATCTGGTGGATGATCAGGCTTGGCGTATCGAGATCAAGAAGTATCCTCGTTTGACGGCTGAAGCAAGCAGCAGATGGGGAATGGATGACATGAATATGCCTATCAAAGGCTATTATACGCAAGAGCAAATGCGGGAGTTGGTAAGTTTTGCTGCAAAATATCATGTGCAGGTGGTTCCTGAAATCGAAATGCCTGGTCATGAAGTGGCTGCTATCAGCGTTTATCCTGAATTGACTTGTCATGGCGTGCAGGTGCCAATCCGAACTACTTGTGGTGTTTCTGATGAATTACTTTGTCCGGGTAATGAGTTCACTTACGAGTTCTTAGGAAATGTTTTCAAAGAATTGGCAGACGTATTCCCTTCTCCTTATATTCATTTAGGTGGAGATGAGGCAGGTAATCCGGCACTGGATTGTTGGACGAATTGTCCTAAATGTCAGGCGCTGAAGAAAAAAATAGGTATTACCACGACCGACCGTTCTGAGAATTGGAAATTGCAAGGCTATCTCTTTGACCGCATGATAGAACTCTTGCGCAACCGGTATCATAAGACTCCGATGTTCTGGTATGAACTGGATTTCAAGAAAATTCAACCGGGATGCGTTACCTTTGCCTGGCGTTCGGGTCTGACAGAGGAAGCTTTGAAGGCAGCCGTAGAAAACAATGCCCGTATTATGCTTTGTCCAGGTGAACATTGTTATTTTGATTATCCTATGGCGAAGGGAGATATGCCGGAAGTGAATTGGGGAATGCCTGTCACCACTCTGAAAGATACGTATCGTCTTGATCCGGGTTGGGGAATGGGTAAAGATTTTGAAAACAATAATCTTTTTGGTGTGGCTGGTACGCTATGGAGTGAGTGCATTAATACGCCTGAACGAATCTATTACCAGGCTTATCCTCGTGCCTTGGCTTTGGCAGAGGCGGGCTGGAGTATGCAAAAAAACCGTTCATGGGAAGGCTTTATCCTTCGTATGAAGCCAACTTTGGAGGATATGATGCGTCGTGGCATCACTTTCTCTATGGAATTTTAGGGAAAAGATCTATATTTTTGGTAAAAGAGGCTTTTGCAACCAAGTTGCAAAAGCCTTTTCGTAATTTTGCAGCAGAATAAAGAAAGTAATTGAAGTAGTAACTAAATGTATTGTAAAATTATGGAAGAAATGAATCATCATCATTGCGATTGCCACGGTGAACATGATCATCATCATTGTGGTTGTCACGGTGAACACGAGCATCATCACGAGGAAGGAAATTTAAAATCCAAACTGATTCAGATAGCTGCAACTGTCATTTTATTGGTAGTTGCTGTTTTTATTGAGAAAGAATACGATTTGGCAACTTGGCAATTGCTGCTCGTATATCTTGTGCCTTACCTCTTAGTGGGTCATGAGACCTTGGCAGAAGCGGCTGAAGGTATTGCCAAAGGAGATATGTTTAATGAGGACTTCCTCATGGCGATAGCTACTATTGGCGCTCTTTGCATCGGCTTCTTCCCCGGAAGTGAGACTGAATTTCCTGAGGCAGTTTTTGTAATGCTCTTTTTCCAAATCGGAGAACTGTTCGAGGGATATGCTGAGGGTAAAAGCCGGGATAGTATTTCGCACCTGATGAATATCCGTCCTGATGTGGCGAATGTTGAAAGAAATGGAAAGGTGGAGCTCGTTTCGCCGGAAGAGGTGGAAGTGGGGGAGATCATCGTGATTAAGCCTGGTGAGAAAGTGCCGCTTGATGGTGTGGTAATAGAGGGAAACTCTGCCTTGAATACCATTGCGCTGACGGGCGAAAGTATGCCGCGAGATTTGAATGAAGGCGATCATATCATGTCGGGATGTGTCAACTTAACCGGATTGATCCGTGTTCGTACTACCAAGAGCTTTGGAGAGAGTACGGTTTCCAAGATTATTAATCTGGTAGAGAGTGCAGACCAGAATAAGTCAAAAAGTGAGGCTTTTATCACGCGTTTTGCCCGTGTTTATACTCCTATCGTTGTTTTTGCCGCACTTGCTTTGGCTGTGATTCCTCCTATGTTGGGAGGAATGGGGATTGCATCAGAATGGTTGGGCAATGGTTCTTTCGGTGATCATTTCCCATTATGGCTCAATCGCGCCTTGATATTCTTAGTGGTGTCTTGTCCTTGTGCCTTGGTCATCAGCGTTCCCCTTACTTTCTTCGGAGGCATTGGCGGCGCTTCCCGCAATGGCATTCTTATCAAGGGCAGCAACTATATGGATGCACTTGCCAAGGTGGGTACTGTCGTTTTCGATAAAACGGGCACATTGACTCATGGAGAGTTTGCCGTGGAGGCTGTTCATGTGGGTGATTCCTGTTCTTGCGGTTCATCCGCAGGCGCTCATCATGTGCATGTTGGCGAATATTCAGATCAGGAGAAAATTCTTCTTCATCTGGCAGCCCATGCCGAACATTTTACGAATCATCCGATAGGTGCAGCGCTCCGTTCCGCTTTCCCTGATGAAGCTACGGATAACTGCGTGGTTTCTGATGTAAAGGAAATCGCAGGTTATGGTATTCGTGCCCAGGTGAATGGAAAGGAGGTTTGTGTGGGAAACAAGAAGATGATGGCTTCTGTCGGGGCAAAATGGCATGATTGTTCTCATGTGGGTACTATCATTCATGTGGCTATAGATGGCAAATATGTGGGGCATATTGTCATTAATGATCAAATCAAGGAGGGTAGTGCGGAAGCCATTGCACAGCTCAAGGCCTTAGGTGTAGGGAAAACGGTGATGCTGACTGGCGACCGTCATGAAGTGGCTGAAAAGGTGGCGCAACAGATAGGACTTGATGAATGCCGTTCTGAACTCTTGCCAACAGATAAAGTTGTAGAAGTGGAAAAATTACTTCAAGAAAAAGAAGCGGGCAAGACCTTGGCTTATGTGGGGGACGGCATCAATGATGCTCCTGTATTGAAGCGGGCTGATGTCGGCATTGCCATGGGTGGCTTGGGTAGTGATGCTGCCATAGAAGCTGCTGATGTGGTTTTGATGGATGATGAACCGCGAAAGATTGCTCTTGCTGTCAGAATCGCCCGTCGCACCATTCATATAGCCCATGAGAACGTAGCCTTCGCAATAGGAGTGAAAGTGGCTGTTCTGATTCTTGCAACTGTTGGCTTGGGAACCATGTGGATGGCTGTCTTTGCAGACGTGGGTGTTACGGTCCTGGCTGTACTGAATGCAATGAGAGCCTTGAAGAAATGCTAATAAAGGTATAGAATATAAATAAAATAATGGAGAAGGCTAAGCCCTCTCCATTATTTTTTGCAAGTCGCTTTCTTCTCCTACGATCCAAAGGATATCTCCTTTTTCAAATGTACGGGTAGGAGCTATTTTTGTTAAGTTCTCTTGTCCTTCTTCCAATCCCACAACCATACAGTTGTATTTATTGCGGATTCCACTTTCAAGAAGTGATTTCCCGCAGAATTCACTTTTACCGCTGATGATGAGTTGTCGTAGTTTCATCTCCCGTTTCTCTATTTCCAGGTCTTCTGGTATGAGATCCGTACTGAGAGCGGTTGCAAATTTCTGCAATTGGTCGTCATTACCAATGACTTGTAATTTATCTCCTGGGAATATGACCGTATCTCCGTTAGGAATATTCAGACGTTGTGAACCACGCATGATACTGCTCATATCTACACCAAACCGTTCACGGAGATGCAGTTCTTTGAGCGTTTTCCCTCCCCATGACGAATCTTCCGGCACGTCAAAATCGCTGATGTGGATGTCTCGGTCCAATAAGTGTCCTTCGTAGAGCGGTTTCTTCTCGCCGTTTACCTGTGCCATAATGTCCCTTGAGCGCAGGTTGTGAATGAAGAGTCTTTCCATCTTGATGCTTCGCTTCTTGGTCCATCTTGATGCTATCATCAGGGAAACGACTGCAATGCCGATGATGATCATGAGCGCATCGGTGAAACGTGTCAGATAATTGCAGATATAGAAGATGAAAGCCAATGCAATAACAAATCTCACGACGATGGTGAAGAGAAGCGGAATCCTGTTGATACTGCTTTCTACCCATAGACGTTTCCACTCATTGCTATGATTCTTTTTCATGATGATTGCACGCAGGAATGGTGCTATCAGCACGAGGGTCAATATGCCTGTGATGGCGTTAGCATACCAATGCAACTTCCAACCAGGGAAAAGACTTCGGGTGAATGGAAGTACGAAGGTAAACATCAATGCGATGACTGCTGCAGTAAGGATGGAATAGGCTACGGTGTTGATGAGCATTTGTCTGAGAAGAGACTTCCATTTGCTCTGCTGAGTCGTAGAGGGATGGCTCATCGCAAAATGATTCAGTATGTTGATGAGTCGCTTCGGCAGATGCTTCTCCATGACTTGATACGTCGGTGTGGCAAGGCGAATCATATAAGGAGTAAGGAAGGTCGTGATGACGGATACGGCAACAACTACTGGATAGAGATAGTTGCTGATAACGCCTAATGACAGACCTAAGGAAGCAATGATGAAAGAAAACTCACCAATCTGTGCCATGGAAAATCCACAGCGCATAGCTGATTTCAGAGATTCTCCACCGAGCATGAAGCCGAAGGTACCGAATATGGCTTGTCCTATGAGTATGCTACCTACTAATGCCAGAATAGGAATGGCGTATTCTATCAGAATCTTGGGGTCAACGAGCATACCTACGGAAACAAAGAAGATGGCTCCAAACAGGTTCTTTACGGGTTCCACCAGTTTGATAATCTTTTCTGCTTCGATGGTTTCTGCTAAGATGCTGCCCATGACGAAAGCGCCAAAAGCACTGGAAAATCCTACCTTGGTGGAGAGTACTGCCATGCCGCAACAGAGTCCTAATGCTACAATCAGAAGGGTTTCGTTGTTGATAAGTTTGCGTACAGAACGGAGAAAAAGTGGGATGGCAAAGATGCCTACTATAAACCAAAGGACAAGGAAGAAGGCAATCTTTATCACAGAACCGATCATCTGTTCTCCATCAGGATTGTTGCCTCCTGCAATGGCCGACAGCATCACCATCATGACAATGGCAAGTATGTCTTCCAGTATCAGAACGCTCATCACCATGCCCGCAAACTTCTGTTGTCGCAGCCCCATATCATCAAAAGCCTTGTAAATAATGGTCGTGGAACTCATGGCAAGCATACCGCCAAGGAAAATACAGTCCATCTTGCTCCACCCAAAGCCATGTCCTATGCTGATGCCGAGCATCATCATGGAGAACACGATGACTATGGTTGCAATGATAGGGGAGGCTCCCATTTTTACGATTTTCTTGAAAGAGAAGTCAAGACCGAGTGAGAATAGGGTAAAGATAACTCCGATGTCAGCCCAAGTCTTGATATCTGTTTCATCAATGACCGACATGGTATATGGCATGTGTGGTGAAACAAGAAAACCGGCAACGATGTATCCTAACACAAGGGGTTGCTTGAGCTTCTTGAAAATGATGGTTACGATGCCTGCAACCATCAGTATGAGTGCCAAATCTTTTACTAAAAATGGAATATCTGCCATTCGAAAGAAAATTAAGTTTGATATGTAAGTGAAAACAGTTTATCGTCTATTGGAGTATCATGTCATAATATGAAAATAATCTATAGTCCCATCAGCATTCATGCTTTCTGGGATTATAGATTATTATGATTGATACGAAACTTAGTCGTTGTATTCTGCTGTGATTTCTGCAATCTTCACGATGGTCTGTACTACTTTCTCCATTACCTGGATGCTGACAAACTCATGTGGGCCATGGAAATTGACGCCGCCTGCAAAGATGTTTGGACAAGGAAGTCCCTTGAAACTCAACTGTGCTCCATCGGTACCGCCACGGATAGGTTCTACGCGTGGAGGAACGCCATTTTCCTGCATCGCTCTCAAGACGATGTCGATGACATGCATGTTAGGGTCGATTTTCTCTTTCATGTTGTAGTACTGATCGTAAATCTCAGCCTCACATGTTCCTTCGCCATATTTCTCGTTGATTTTCTTCACGCAGTCAGCAATGAATGCTTTGCGATCTTCAAATTTATCACGGTCGTGGTCGCGAATGATATAAGCCAACTTAGCTTCTTCACAGTGGCTTTCAATGCCCAGCAAGTGGTAGAAACCCTGATAACCTTCTGTGGTTTCAGGAAGGTCGGTCTCTGGTATCATGTTTTGGAATTCCACCGCAAGTCTGCTTGCGTTGATCATCTTACCCTTAGCATAACCCGTATGTACACTCACACCCTTGATGCGGATCTTGGCAGCTGCGGCATTGAAGTTTTCGTATTCCAAATCGCCGAGGTCGCCTCCGTCGATGGTGTAAGCCCAGTCGCAGGCAAATTTTTCAACATCAAAGTGGTGAGCACCCATTCCGATTTCTTCGTCAGGGTTGAAACCTACACGTATATCTCCGTGCTTGATTTCATCATGGTCTCTGAGATAGCACATAGCCTGCACGATTTCAGCAATTCCTGCTTTATCGTCTGCACCAAGAAGGGTCGTGCCATCAGTTACGATGATGTCCTCGCCGTTGTGAGCTTTTAATTCTGGGAATTTATCGACTCTGGAGAAGATGCCTGGACTCAATTCAATATCTTCGCCATCATAGTTGCGGATGACGCGTGCCTTGATGTCTTTGCCACTTGCATCTGGACTGGTGTCCATGTGAGATATAAATCCGATGGTAGGTGTCTTTTTCTTGGTATTGCCTTTCAATGTAGCGTAGATGTAACCCATATCGTCCATCTCTACATCGCTAAGCCCCTCCTCTTCCAATTCGTGTTTAAGATACTTGGCGAACTCTAACTGTTTCGCCGTACTAGGCACACTGTCGGAATCTTCGCTCGACTGTGTGTCAAATTTTGTGTAGTTTATAAAACGTTCTACTAAGTCCATGTTCTTAATCAAATAATGTGATAATTCTCTGATTCAGGATGATATTCCGTTTCTGAGGGAAGTGTATTTCCTGGATAGAGAATGTGTGATCTCGGTGGGACTCAAACCCACGACCTTTTGAACCGGAATCAAACGCTCTATTCAACTAAGCTACGAGACCAAGATATTCATACCTTATTATATATATGCAAAATCTCTTCCATATATACAGTTTGCAGATACGTTTGCAAAATTACTGATTTTATTTGAAATAACCAAATATTTGAGTAAAAAAACTTATTGAGAGGCGTAGGGAAGACTTTTTATTTAGGATAATAAAGAGAAAATGATACGAAAATAGTGCAAATAGATAGTGAAATATTAAAAATCCTATCATTTTGAAAAATAAAATAGAAAAACGCTTGCAGATTAATAATAATTTAGTACCTTTGCACCGTCAAATAGAAAACAGGCGTACTAACCTGCATTTCATTTGTCCCTAAATACATAAAAACAAAGAAAAAATATATATATTATGAGTAATGTAATAAAACCAGTAGGCTATAAGGCACTTCTTGATATGCGCCAAACCGAAATGGGAATCAAACTGATTAAGGAGTTCTTTCAGGCAAATCTTTCCACAGAACTTCGTTTGCGTCGTGTGACTGCTCCTCTTTTCGTATTGAAAGGTTTGGGTATTAATGATGATCTCAATGGAGTGGAACGTCCTGTAACATTCCCTATCAAAGATTTGGGAGATGCTAAAGCAGAAGTGGTTCATTCTCTGGCAAAATGGAAGAGATTGACATTGGCTGAATATAAAATAGAACCTGGATATGGCGTCTATACCGATATGAATGCTATTCGTGCTGACGAAGAACTCGATAATCTCCACTCTCTGTATGTTGACCAGTGGGATTGGGAGGCTGTGATTGAAAAGAAAGATCGCAACTTGGCATTCTTGGAAGGCGTGGTGCGTCGCATTTATGCTGCTATCCGCCGTACTGAATATCTCACCTGTGAGCATTATCCACAGTTGAAGCCTTTCTTGCCAGAACAGATTCATTTTGTTCATGCGCAAGATTTGCTTGATATGTATCCAGATAAGACTCCTAAAGAGCGAGAGGATGCTATCTGCAAGAAATATGGCGCAGTATTCGTAGAGGGTATTGGTGGTAAGTTGAGTGATGGTAAGAAGCATGATGGACGTGCTCCTGACTATGACGATTGGAGTACTATTGCCGAGAATGGAAAGATGGGTCTTAATGGTGATATTCTGATCTGGTATCCGGTTCTGGAGCGTAGTTTTGAATTGAGTTCCATGGGTATTCGTGTGGATAAGGAAAGCTTGCTTCGCCAGTTAAAGATAGAAGGTAAGGAAGATCGCGAGAAACTCTATTTCCACCAGCAACTCTTAAATGATAAGTTGCCTTTGAGTATCGGTGGTGGTATAGGACAAAGCCGCCTCTGCATGGTCTTGCTTCATAAGGCGCATATTGGTGAAATACAGGCAAGTATCTGGCCTGATGAAATGCGCAAGGAATGTGAGGAAAATGGTATGAATCTGATCTAAAATAAAAATCCTATGGATGTAGCTCGATATGCTTTATCCATAGGATTTTTTAGTTTATCTTTAAAAATAGTTTCTCGTTTTTTTAGATTATTGTTTTGAAAAATCTGCCATAGCTGAATTATGCCATGACTAATTTGAATTCCTGTACCAATTTGTCAAGTGCAGGATTTTTCTTTTTCATATCATCGAAGATTTCCCGTTTATTACGTATCTTTCCGATTTCTTCTTGCTTGGCTACACGGTAATTGATAATGATGTCGTCATTGTTCAATCCTAATACAAGTGTACTTCTGATGCGGTTTTTGATTTTTCCGATTTGATCAAGAAGTATCGGATTATCAATGACGATTTCCACCGAAGGATAATCTGTGATTTTGGGAGTCAGCATTTTCAGGCGTTGTGACAAACCATACAGTTCGTTGATACCTTGCATTCTCATACACATACTCATCCATTGACCATATAAAAGTTCATTATCGAAAGGTTGCTTTTTATCTTCGGCTATTGATGCAGTTTCTGTTGTGTCGCTGATGGCAGAATAATTGTTCTTGTCTTCTTCTTTGTGTTTCTTAAGATTCTTGAACGTCATGCCGATACTGCCTAGTTTGATACTTCCCTTAGGTTTGTTGCTTGTTGTAGAAGTATCTTTCGCTGAGGCAGTTTCATGAGTCTCGGATTTTTGGGCAATAGAATGCCCGACAGCAGGAATGGCTTCAACCTTCTTGCTGTCAACTTGCTCTTTACCTGCACCCTGAGAAGCAGGTTTAAGGGGAGCAATCAATTTCTGAAACAGGGATTTTAATCTATGGGGCGTACGCCCCGCACCTGGCACATCTTGATCTTCTGGTTGCGTTATCTGACCTACTTGGATGAGGGTCAGTTCTACCAGCAGGCGCTTGTTTGAACTCTGGCGGTATTGAACATCGCAGTCGTTCATGATTTTTAGTGCCTTATATAAGAAAGGTGTAGGGGCTTTCTGAGCCTGTGCCTGGAATTTGGCCTTTTGCTCTTCACTGGTTTCCAAGAGTGGCAGAGTCTGGGGGTCTTTTGCCATCATGACATTACGCACATGTTGGGCAAGACCTTGGACAAGAATGCCTCCGTCGAAACCTTTGTTGAGAATATTGTTCAGCAGCACCATCATCTCGCTCACTTTGTTGGAGAGAGCGAGGTCAACCAAGTTGAAATAGTTGTCGCTATCCAGAACGTTCAGGTCCTCGATTACCTTTTTATAAGTGATGTCGCCTTGACAGAAACTGGCAGCTTGGTCAAAGATAGAGAGTGCATCGCGCATACCGCCATCGGCTTTTTCTGCGATGACGGCCAATGCCTGTTCCTCATATTTGATTCCTTCTTTTTCTGCTACCATAGCCAGATGCTTGATAGTGTTAGGAACAGTCATTCGCTCGAAATCGTAAATCTGACATCTACTGAGAATGGTAGGCAGAATCTTGTGCTTCTCCGTGGTCGCCAGGATAAAGATGACATGCGATGGTGGCTCCTCCAATGTCTTGAGGAATGCATTGAAGGCAGCAGAACTCAGCATGTGTACCTCATCGATGATAAACACTTTGTACTTGCCAATCTGTGGCGGGATGCGGGTTTGCTCCATGAGAGCCTTGATTTGCTCTACACCATTATTGCTGGCGGCATCAAGCTCAAAGATGTTGAATGAGCGCTGCTCGTTGAAAGCTGTGCAACTTTCGCACTCATTGCAGGCTTCTCCGTCTTCACGGGGATGCTCGCAATTGATAGCCTTGGCAAAAATACGGGCACAGGTAGTCTTTCCGACACCACGAGGACCGCAAAAAAGGTATGCGTGAGCGAGCTTTCCACTCTTCACCGCATTCTTTAAAGTTGTTGTCAAAGCACTCTGTCCAACCACCGTATCAAAGGTCATCGGACGGTACTTTCTTGCAGAAACAATATATTCTTCCATTATTTTTTCTTAAATGATGATGCAAAGATAACAAAAAAATATTATCTTTGCAAACAAATATCGAAATAAATGAGTAAACAATTAGGTGTAATATGGGGCTATCTCTCTCATTATAAGTATCTTATAGTGATTGTAGTGGGTGTTTTGGTAGTAGGTGCAATTGATGACAATAGCATCTACCAGCATGTGAAATACCAGATTCAGATCAATAATTTGCGTTCTGAGATAAAAAAATATACTGCGCGTTATCAGGCAGACACCAAACTGCTGTGGGAAATGCGCGTGGATCCGAAGGCTTATCAGAAAATAGCCAGAGAAAACTATTTCATGAAGGCTGACGATGAGGATATCTTCGTCTTGAGCACCGATTTGCCTAATAATAATAACGAAGAAGATTTAGAAAATGAAACAGTTGAGTAAAATTCAGAGTGCCATATTCCTCTTGGGTGGCGTGCTGATGGTTGTCGGTGCAGGTTGCTATGCGTTTGGATTTATCTATCCTAAAATGTTGCTTTATACCTGTTGGGTGTTCTTAGTAGGTACGGTGCTTTTTAGTGTGATACAAGCCATGCAGTTATACGAAGGAAAATCGTTTGTCATTCATCGTCTGAAGCGCATACAGGCAATGGCGGATATTTGTTTTATATTGTCGGGCATTTCTATGGTTGATACGGTATATGCTTTTGCCCGTAATTGGTTTTCCAACTATGAGACGTATATCACCTACTTTTATAATAAGTGGGTGCTTCTGCTGCTTATCGCAGCTTTGTTGGAATTATATACGACACATCGTATTTCCCGTGAACTGGAGAAGGAATAATGCCAAAAAATACTAAATACAGACGGTATTCAATTAAATAGCATAAATTTATTTCCGTACTTGAATTTAAGATTGTACTTTTGTTACCCGAAATACAGACAGATTATGAATAAGATACTTTATGCATTTATCACCTTGTTGGCAATGACATCGTGTGCCAATAGCTACAATATCCAAGGTACGTCTAATGTGAGTACATTGGATGGAAGGATGCTATACCTGAAAATCCTGAAAAACAATGATTTTAAAAATATTGATTCCTGTGATGTTGTGCATGGTCAATTCCATTTTGACGGAAATCTGGATTCTGTGAGAATGGCTAATATTTTCATGGATGATGAGGCTGTCCTCCCATTGGTGCTGGAGAGCGGTGACATTAATGTGAAATTAGATGATGCTCAACAGATAGTTAGCGGCACTCCTTTGAATGATAAACTGTTTAAGTTCTTCAAGAAATACCAGCAGTTGCAGAACCAGCAGATGGAATTGGTGCATAAGCATGACCAGGCTATCATGAATGGTAGTGATATGGAGATGGTAACAAGAAAACTGAATGAGGAAGCTATTCGGTTGGCTGATCAGGAAGATAAACTGGTCACTTCTTTCGTGACCGAGAATTTTGATAATGTCTTAGGTCCTGGAGTATTCTTCATGGTTACCATGAGAAATCAATACCCGATGCTTTCTCCTTGGATTGAGGATATCATGAGTAAGGCTACTGAGCATTTCAAGAATGATCCATACGTGAAGGATTATTATCAGAAGGCTCAGGAAAATGAGCAGATTATGAATGGTACAAGAGATGCAGGACAGGATGCTTCTGCAATGCAAGCACCTCAAGTGGATCCGAATGCAGCTCCGGCTCCAACTGCTAATGATCTGGCTAAACCTACTATTCCGGAGAATCAGGCTGCGGGAGGTAATGGCTTCGGTAATTAATCTGTAGAATTATGATGAGAACATTAATAAAAAACGGAACTATTGTCAATGAAGGACGCTCTTTCTTGGGCGACCTTGTTGTCAATGGTGAACAAATTGAAGAAATATATGAAGGTAAGGCACCTCGTGGAATCTATGATCAAGTCATTGATGCCTCGGGGTGTTTTGTTTTGCCTGGTGTGATAGATGATCATGTGCATTTCCGTGAACCGGGTTTGACACGTAAGGCTGATATTGAGAGCGAGAGTAGAGCTGCCGCCTTTGGTGGTGTGACTTCTTACTTCGAAATGCCTAATACCAATCCTCAAACTACGACTTTGGAGGCTTTGGAGGATAAGTTTGCATTAGGTGCTCAGAAAAGTCATGTTAACTATAGTTTCTTTTTTGGTGCAACCAATGATAATGTAGATTCATTTGATAGATTGGATGTTCATCGTATTCCGGGTATTAAACTCTTTATGGGTTCCAGCACGGGCAATATGCTGGTGGATAAGTATGAGTCTTTGCAACAGATATTTGTTAAAGCCAAGAAATTGGGACTGCCTGTGATGACTCATTGCGAGGATACTGACATCATCAATCGCAATATGGCTGCCTATCAGAAAAAATATGGTGAAGATCCTGATGTAAAATTCCACCCGGAAATCCGTAGTGTAGAGGCTTGTTACGAAAGTAGTAGCCTGGCTGTTAAATTGGCAAAGGAGTCTGGGGCTCATCTGCATATTGCGCATGTGACTACCGCTCGTGAACTGGAATTCTTCGGAAAAGATGAGAATATTACGGGTGAAGCTGTCATTGCGCACCTTTATTTCTCGGATGAGGATTATGCAGACAAGAAAGCTTTCATCAAATGTAATCCTGCTATTAAGACAGTGAAAGATAGGCAGGCGTTACGTGAGGCTTTGGCTGATGGACGAATTTCGGTTGTTGGCACAGATCATGCTCCTCATGAATGGAAAGACAAGCAGGGCGGTTGTGCCAAGGCTGCTTCGGGTATGCCGATGGTGCAATTCTCGTTGGTAAGTATGTTGGAATTGGTGGACGAAGGCGTTCTTTCTATTGAAAGAATGGTAGAGGTGATGTCTCATCATCCTGCCAAACTCTTTCAAGTGGACAAACGTGGCTTTTTGCGTCCGGGCTATCAGGCCGATATTGTTATTGTTCGCCCTCATACTGCTTGGACTGTTCAGAAAGAAATCATCCAAAGTAAATGCGGGTGGAGTCCTATGGAGGGACATAAATACCAATGGCAAGTGGAGCAAACGATCTGTAATGGACACCTTATATATAATAAGGGAGAGTTTGACGAGGTTTATCGTGGTGAAGAACTTACTTTTAGAAAATCATAAATTCTAAGATTTTGAGAAAGGTTTTGACATACGATATTGCGGATATAGTACCGTATATCAATTGGCTCTATTTCTTTCATGCTTGGGGACTGAGTGGTAAGCCTGTAGGCGAAAAAGAAAAAATGAAACAGGAGGCGCTTCTGATGTTGAAGTCTTGGTATGGTAAATATCATACTCATGCTTTGTTTCGATTGATGAAAGCCTGTAGTGATGGGGATGATATCGTCTTAATCGATGATTTGAATGATAAAACCAACGGCCAGACCATTCGCTCGGAGGTTCGTATTCCCATGCTCCGTCAGCAAAAGGTTTCTGCGGATGGGCAACCTAATTTGTGTCTGTCAGATTTCTTGCGCCCCATCTATATGGGAAAGACGGATTGCTTGGGTATCTTTTGTGCTACGGTTGATGCGGAAATTGTGGAGTTGTATCGTCATGATGATTATCAGTCGATGTTGGCACAAACGCTTAGTGACCGGTTGGCAGAAGCCACAGCTGAGCGTATGCATCAGGAAGTTAGAACTACTTTCTGGGGATATGCTGCAGATGAAAAGTTGACGATGGAGCAGCTCCTTAGAGAGGACTATCAGGGTATTCGCCCTGCAGTGGGCTATCCTTCCATGCCGGATACCAGTATCAATTTTCTCCTGGATGAAATTCTTGGGATGAAAGAGGTTGGTATCAGACTTACTGAAAGTGGTATGATGACGCCCCATGCCAGTGTGTCGGGCTTGATGTTTTCTCATCCAAAGGCACATTATTTTGAACTGGGAAAGATAGGGGAGGATCAGTTGAAAGATTATGCAAATAGACGTGGTATTCCAGTGGAACTCATGCGGCGATTCTTGCAATCAAGTTTGATGAAAAAATGATATATAGAATACTTATACCCATTATATTGGGTACTGTGTTGCCTTATTTATGGATATTCAAGACTGAATTCCAGAAGGTAACTGGTAGAAAAAGGTTTCTGTTGTGGATTCCTGCTATGATAGTTTTGGGATATAGTGTATATTTGGCTTTTCTGCCAAACTTTGTACCGAAAAATCCCTTGCTGGTTGACATCTGGTTCGCTTTGATGGCGGTCTGTGCTGTGCCGGAGTTTGTCTTTGCTTTCTGCAGTTCCTTAGGCTGGTGCTGCAAAAGATATTTTCATTTAAAGAAGAATTGGGGACGAACTGTTGGACTCGTTTTGGCTATTTTGGCTTTCGTGACGTTTATCTATGGATTTACTTTAGGCTTCCGCAAGCTGGAAGTGAAACAGGTCACTATATATCTGTCTGATTTGCCAAAGAATTTCGATGGGTATAGAATAGTCCTGTTTAGTGATTTCCATCTCGGTTCCTATTATGGTTGGAGATCGGATATTCCCCAGCGGGATATAGATAGCATTCAGGCACAGCATCCTGATATGATTTGCTTTACGGGTGATCTGCAAAATGCTCATCCTTCAGAATTAGTACCTTATTATCAGCTGCTTCGTTCGTTGAAAGCAAAGGATGGAGTTTATAGTATCTTGGGCAATCACGATTATAGTTATTATGTTGATGCAGATCCTGATGAACAGGTTGAAATAGAGAAAAGGGTACAGGATTTTGAGCGAAGTTTAGGATGGCAACTGCTGAATAATGAACATCGGGTGGTGTATAGAGGACAGGATTCCATCTATATAGCTGGAACTGAAAATTATGATAAACCGAAGCGGACAAGTGTGGCAAAATCACTTGCATCCATCAAACCGGGAAATTTTATCTTGATGCTCCAGCATATACCAACGCAGTGGAAAGATATGGTTCCTTCTAAAATTAATGAGGTGTATGGATCTAAAAATATGGTTTTAGTGGCACCACAATTGACATTCAGCGGTCATACTCATGCAGGACAAGTTGAGGTCTTGGGCATCCGACCAACCATGTTTGCCAGTTATGACTATGGTTTGTATGAGCGTGAAGGTTGCCAGCTCTTTACGACTGCTGGATTGGGTGGCGTGATTCCTATCCGTATAGGAGCTACCGCCGAAATCGTAGTTGTCACATTAAAGAGAAAATAAGAATTACCATATAAAAGTATTATCAGCGTAAAAAATATTGAGATTATGAAATATTTATATCGTTTATACCAATTATTGGTGTGCTTGCCTATCTTGGTATTGGCAAGTATTATTACGAGTATTACCACAGTTGTGGGGTGTATGTTAGGTAATGGTCATTTCTGGGGATATTATCCTGGTAAGATCTGGTCGCAGTTGTGGATACGTATTCTCCTGTTGCCTGTAAAAGTAGAAGGACGTGAAAATTTGGAGAAAAAGCAGAGCTATGTTTTTGTAGCCAATCATCAGGGAGCCTTTGATATCTTCCTGATATATGGTTTTTTGGGACGTAATTTCAAGTGGATGATGAAGAAAGGTCTTCGTAAGATTCCTTTGGTAGGAGTGGCTTGCGAGTATGCTCATCATATCTTCGTAGATAAGAGCGGACCTTCCAAAATCCGTGCTTCCTATGACAAGGCTCGTGAAGAACTCAAGGAGGGAATGTCATTAGTGGTGTTCCCTGAAGGTGCCAGAACTTTTACCGGTCATATGGGTGTTTTCCGTCGAGGTGCTTTTATGTTGGCAGACGAACTGCAGTTGCCTGTTTGTCCTCTTACCATCAATGGCAGTTTCCAGGTGAAGCCGCGTATGAAAGATATTTTTTGGGTGTTTTGGCATCCGTTGAAGTTGACTATACATAAGCCAATAGCTCCTATAGGCAGAGGTGCTGACAATATTAAGCATCAGATGACGGAGAGTTATGAGGCAATTATGAATGGTTTAGACAAGGAATATCAGGGTTTTGTAGAAAATCCTGACCAATAAATGAAAAAATAATCAAAAATATAGTGGAATTGTGATAAAAGTCGTATCTTTGCATATCATATTTAACTATAAGAATTATTGGTACTTGATTAATAAAAACTATTATGAAGAGCGATAGCATAGTAATCATTCCTACTTATAATGAGAAGGAAAACATAGAGAAGATCATTCGGGCAGTCTTTGGGCTCGAAAAGCAATTTGATATTCTTGTGATTGACGATGGAAGTCCTGATGGTACGGCTGCTATTGTCAAGAATCTGATGGCGGGTGAGTTTAATGGACGTCTTCATATCTTGGAGCGTTCCGGTAAATTAGGTTTAGGCACTGCTTATATCACAGGCTTTAAGTGGGCGCTCCAACAGGGATATGATTTTATCTTTGAAATGGATGCTGACTTTAGTCATGATCCTAATGATTTGCCACGTCTTTATGCTGCTACTCATGATGAAGGATATGATGTTGCAGTAGGTTCTCGTTATGTTTCGGGCGTCAATGTGGTTAATTGGCCAATCGGTCGTGTCCTTATGAGTTATTTTGCATCCAAGTATGTTCGTCTGGTTACAGGATTCAAGGTGCACGATACAACGGCAGGATTCGTTTGCTATCGTCGCAAGGTGTTGGAAACCATCGAATTGGATAAAATTCGTTTCAAAGGATATGCTTTCCAAATCGAGATGAAGTTCACTTCTCATAAGATAGGATTTAAGATCAAAGAGGTACCTGTTATCTTCGTCAACCGTCGCGAGGGTGTGAGCAAGATGAATGGAGGTATCTTTGGAGAGGCTTTCTTTGGTGTAATGCGCCTTCGCTTGGATGGCTGGTTTAAGAAGTATCCTAAGAAAAACTAAAAAGCGTGACCATACAAGAGATTGAAAATATTTACGGGCATTCGTCACAGACGAAGGCTCTTTTGGATTTATTGGGGAAAAAACAGGTTAAAATGATTTCCCTTAAGGGATTGGTGTGTTCTTCTGCACCAATCTTTTTTGCGTCTGTATATCAGCAATTAGGACAAACCGTACTTTTTGTTTTGGATGATGCTGATGAGGCTGGCTATTTTTATCACGACCTGACACAAATGATGGGACAGGAAAATGTTTTTTTCTTTCCTTCCAGCTATCGTCGTGCCATCAAATATGGACAGAAAGATGCTGCCAATGAAATTCTTCGAACAGAAGTCTTGGCTCGTTTATCGCAAAATAGAAATTTATTTGTAGTTTCTTATCCTGATGCCTTGGCAGAATTGGTTGTTACCAAAAAGAAACTGGATGAGCGCATACTTAAACTTTCTGTTTCTCAAGAGATTGCCTTGAGCAATATTGTGCATACGCTGAGAGATTTTGGCTTTGAGGAGACTGATTATGTTTATGAACCAGGACAATTTGCTGTCCGTGGTAGTATCCTGGATGTATATTCTTATAGTTGTGAATTTCCTTTCCGTATAGATTTCTTCGGAGATGAGATCGATTCCATCCGTACCTTTGATGTGGAAAGTCAGTTGTCGAAAGTCAAGAGGGAATGTATAGAGATTGTGCCTGAATTATCTTCTCTTGAAAGTGAAAAACAACCGATATTTTCCTTTTTGGGTGAGGATACAATTGTTGTCATGAAGGATTTCGTCTTTCTTCATGATCGTATCGAACAGATTTATCATGATGGTTTCTCAGCTCAAAGTTTGACTGAACAGCTGGAAGGGGCTACAGAAATGGAGGCTGAGCAAATCAGACAGCGGATGAAGAAAGAGTTGAATCTCTGTACTACGACTCAGTTGAAAGAGGGATTGGCGGAAAGAGTGCGCATAGAAATGGGGCATGTGGATAAAAATCCAAATGCTTTGGAGGGAGAAGGTAAGTCTTCTGCTTGCATTCATTTTAATATCCAGCCACAACCTTTATTCCATAAGAATTTTGAATTGTTGGCTAAAACTCTTGAGGATTATCTTCTTCAGAAATATACTTTATATATTTTAGCTGACAGTCAGAAACAGCAGCAAAGATTGAAGGATATTTTTGATAGTGAAGATTTGCAGCGTTATCAGATTTCTTTTGTTCCTGTAGATAAAACCATTCACGAAGGGTTTGTGGATTCTGACAAAAAATGCTGTTTCTTTACAGATCATCAGATTTTTGACCGTTTTCATAAATACAATTTGCGTTCTGATTCTGCTCGTGCTGGTAAAATGGCGCTTACGATGAAAGAGTTGCAGGAAATGGAACCGGGCGACTTTATCGTACATGTGGATTTTGGAATCGGTAAGTTTGGCGGCTTGGTTCGTGTTCCTACTGGTGAAAGCTATCAGGAAATGATACGCATCGTCTATAAGAATAACGATAAAGTGGATGTTTCTATCCATTCGCTCTATAAAATCAGCAAATATAGAAGTGCCGATACCGGTGAACCTCCGCGTCTTTCTACCTTAGGTACTGGTGCCTGGGATAGGATGAAGGAAAAGGCAAAGAAGCGTATCAAGGATATAGCGCGCGACCTGATTAAGTTGTATGCTAAGCGTCGTCATGAAAAGGGCTATGCTTTTAGTCTGGATGGATATTTGCAACATGAGTTGGAAGCTTCTTTCCTCTATGAAGATACGCCTGACCAGAATAAGGCTACCATGGAGGTGAAGGCTGATATGGAAAGCTCCCGCCCTATGGACAGGCTGGTGTGTGGAGATGTTGGCTTCGGAAAAACGGAGGTAGCCATTCGTGCGGCCTTTAAAGCTGCTTGTGACAGTAAACAGGTGGCAGTACTGGTTCCTACTACCGTTTTGGCATTTCAGCATTATCAGACATTCAAGTCGCGTCTTGAGGGAATGCCTGTGAGGGTAGAATATTTGAGCCGTGCCCGATCTGCAAAGGAAACCCGACAGATTTTGGCTGACTTAAAGGATGGTAAAATAGACATTTTGATAGGTACGCATAAATTGATTTCCAAATCGGTTGTATGGAAAGATTTAGGTTTGCTCATTATTGATGAGGAACAGAAGTTTGGAGTAAGTACAAAGGAAAAACTGCGCCAGATGAAGGTCAACGTGGATACGCTGACCATGAGTGCTACGCCTATTCCTCGTACCCTCCAGTTCTCGCTGATGGGAGCAAGAGATATGAGTATCATGCGTACACCGCCACCTAACCGTTATCCGATCCATACGGAGCTGACCAGTTTTTCTTCAGAAGTGATTGCTGATGCCATCAATTTTGAAATGAGTCGTAATGGACAGGTGTATTTTGTCAATGATCGGATTTCTAAACTTCAGGAGATTAAACTCCTGATAGAGAAACATGTACCTGATTGTCGAGTTGTCATTGGACATGGTCAGATGAAGCCTGAGGAGTTGGAAAAGATTATCATGGGCTTTATCAACTATGACTATGATGTGCTGCTTTCTACAACCATTGTGGAAAATGGTATCGATATTTCCAATGCCAATACGATCATTATCAATGATGCGCATCATTTTGGCTTAAGTGATTTGCATCAGATGAGAGGACGAGTAGGTAGAAGTAACAAAAAGGCGTTTTGCTATTTGTTGGCACCGCCAAAAAGCGTACTTACCACAGAGGCTCGGAGACGTTTGGAGGCGTTGGAAACTTTCAGTGACTTGGGAAGTGGATTTAATCTTGCCATGCAGGATTTAGATATTCGTGGAGCAGGTAACTTGTTAGGTTCCGAACAGAGTGGTTTCATGGAAGATTTGGGATATGAAACCTATCAGAAGATCTTGTCGCAGGCTGTGACCGAGTTGAAGAATGAAGAATTCAATGATTTGTATCAGGAAGACTTGGATCAAGGTAAGGTGCTCACGGGTGACGACTTTGTAGATGACTGTTCTGTGGAGAGCGACTTGGAGATGTATTTCCCTGATTCGTATGTTCCTGGCAGTAGTGAACGAATGCTTTTATATCGGGAGTTGGATTGTATAGAGAATGATGATGATCTGGCTGCTTATAAAAAGCGATTGATAGATCGTTTCGGTCCAGTGCCTCATGAGGCCGAAGAACTGATGCATGTGGTTACCCTGCGTAGATTGGGCAAGCGTATGGGATGCGAGAAGATGATGCTGAAGCAAAATGTTCTTCAATTACAGTTTGTGAGCAATGTGCAGAGTCCTTTTTACAGGAGTGTCATGTTCTCTAAGGTGTTGGATTATGTAACCAAACATGTGAGGATGTGCAACTTGAAAGAGAAAAGCAACAAGCGCTACTTGCGTATTTCTGGTATCAGGAGTGTAGAGCAAGCTGTATCTATATTGAATGATATTGAGCAATAAATGGGGCATAAATTTATCGTTTGTATGAATTTTGTAGTTTTTTGTATAAGTAAAATATGATGAATAGCGTTTACAACGCCTCTTGTTTTAACTGATTTCCTGCCGTTTTACGATATTTTTCAGATAAAAAGCAAAAATATTGCCGTTTTTTCTTTTATCTCAAATGTTTTTTGTAATTTTGTCGCAAAATGAATTTATCTATTAACAAAATGTAAGAAAAGACATAATAATTAATATAAAAATGATATCACATGAGACAGAAGAAATTTATTTTGCAGGAGAGTGAACTCCCAACACAGTGGTATAATATTCAGGCAGATATGCCTAATAAGCCATTGCCTCCATTGAATCCTCAGACTCACCAGCCTCTCAATGCTGATGATCTTTCACATATATTTAATAAGGAATGTTCCAAGCAGGAATTGGATCAGGAGCATGCGTGGATAGATATTCCTGAAGACGTATTGGAAAAATATACTTTCTATCGTTCTACTCCTCTGGTTCGTGCTTATGCTTTGGAAGAGGCTTTAGGTACTCCTGCTCATATCTATTTCAAAAATGAGAGTACCAACCCTTTAGGTTCACATAAGATTAATTCTGCTCTTCCTCAGTGCTACTATTGTAAGCAAGAGGGTGATACGAATGTCACAACAGAAACGGGTGCTGGTCAGTGGGGTGCTGCTTTGTCTTATGCTGCCAAACTCTATGGATTGGAAGCGGCTGTTTATCAGGTAAAGATTACCATGCAGCAAAAACCATATCGTTCCAGTATTATGCGTACCTTTGGTGCTACAGTAGAGGGTTCTCCTTCTATGAGTACAAGAGCTGGTAAAAACATCATTACCCGTGATCCTCATCATCCAGGTTCATTAGGTACTGCCATCAGTGAGGCTGTAGAGTTGGCTACAACAACTCCTGGTTGTAAATATACTTTGGGTTCTGTGTTAAATCACGTGGCTCTTCATCAGACAGTCATTGGTCTGGAGGCAGAAAAGCAGATGGCTATGGCTGGTGAGTATCCTGATACTGTGATAGCTTGTTTTGGTGGTGGTAGTAACTTTGGTGGAATCGCCTTCCCTTTCATGCGTCATAAGATTAAGGATGGAAAGAATACTGAATTTATTGCAGCAGAACCAGAGAGTTGCCCTAAGTTGACTCGTGGTAAGTTTGAATACGACTTTGGTGATGAGGCTGGTTATACACCATTGCTTCCAATGTACACCTTAGGTCATGATTTCAAGCCTGCGAATATCCATGCTGGCGGTTTGCGTTATCATGGTGCCGGTATGATTATTTCTCAGTTGATCAAGGACGGATATATGCATGGTGTAGATATTCCACAGTTGGAGTCATTCAAGTCTGGTATGCTCTTTGCTCGTACCGAGGGTATCATTCCTGCGCCAGAGAGCTGTCATGCGATTGCTGCTACTATTCGCGAGGCGCTCAAGGCTAAGGAGAAAGGCGAGAAGAAGGTTATTCTCTTCTGTCTTTCAGGACATGGTCTTATTGATATGCCTTCATACGACAGCTATATCAATGGTGACTTGCAAAACTATTCTGTCAGCGATGAAGAAATAGAAAAATTCCTCAAGGATGTGCCACAGGTAGAGATGTAGGCCAAGGCGTAAGTGTGCTTATGCTGATTTTTCAATATATATATGTGAGAGAAGGCGCAACTTCATCAGGCAATGATGCGCCTTCTCTTTCTGCTTCTAATAACTTGTTATAACTTGTAATTTTGAATCATTAGACTTATATTTTATGTTTAGTAAAGAAAAATTGCTATTGTTGCTGCTCGTTGTGATGTGCAACTTGGGCAGTCTGTCTGCTGTCCATGCCGCAACAGATCCAACCATGACATCAGCTTTGAAACCATCGGGGACTTTACCCGTCATGTATGTTAACACTCAGGATGCACAGCCTATCACTTCCAAAGAAACTTATGTGTCAGCCACGGCCTATATTGATGCCTTGGGATTGGAGGGGTATGAGAATATGGCTTCTGCAGATAAACCAGAAACCTTGATAATTAAAGGACGTGGTAACTGGACGTGGGAAGGGTTTGACAAGAAACCTTATCGCTTGAAGTTTAATAGTAAGGTGAACCCTGTGGGTATGGTGAAGAGCAAGCACTTCTTGCTCATGGCTGGTGCCGATGATGATTTGGGTTTTCTCCGCAATCTGGTAGGCTATGAATTGAGCCGTCGTGTGGGCTTGCCTTATACCACAGATTCACAACCTGTTGAATTGGTGCTCAATGGAAAATATCAGGGCTTGTATTTCGTAACCGAAAAGATACGTGTTGATAAAAAACGAGTTAACATCGTAGAGCAGGCTGACAAGGCGACTGATCCTGAGGCTATCACGGGCGGATGGCTCGTGGAGATAGACAATTATGATACAGATCCTCATATCAATGTGAAGTTGGGCAGCCAGAATATGGTGCTTACTTATCATACCCCAGAGGCGCTCTCCGCAGAGCAAGAGAACTATTTGCAGACACAGTGGAATGCCATCGCCAAGGCTATCTGTAGCAATAATGAAAACGATACGGAATGGGAAAAGTATGTAGACATCGAGTCTTTGGCAAAGGTGTATATCGTGCGTGAGCTGTTGCAAGATGAGGAGGGATTTCATGGCAGTTGCTATCTCTACAAGGAAAAAGGTGCAGATACCAAGTGGACTTTTGGCCCTGTATGGGACTTTGGTAATGCTTATAATGAAACCAATTTCCGTCATTTTATCTTCAATGGAGCTAAGTTTGAGCAGTTTATCATTGATCGTGCCTGGAATTTTAAGCACTTCCGCGACAAGGTGAAGGAGGTATGGCAGGAGTTTTATGCCAATCAATATGCAGAGATGAACGCTTATATTGATGGTGTGGCGGCAAAGATTTCCGATGCTGCAGCTAACGACTATCTATGTTGGAAGAATAGCAGCAATGTCGCCAAGAACCAAGATGAACTGGCCAAGGCTGCCGTTTTTAAGAACTATATGCGCCAAAAGGCCACATGGCTTGTTGAGCAATGGGGTGGTGGCGAGGCTCCTTCTGACAAGATAAACATCTATGTGACTTGCGACGAGGATCGTGTGCCTTACCTCTTTGCTTGGGGTGAAGGAAACAACGGAGGATGGCCAGGCAATCAACTGACCGATACCAGGATGATAGGTGGCAAACTCTTCTATCATATTTCTTTGCCTTATGGAACCAATATCATCTTCAGCTATGGTGATCAGGAAACGCAGACGGAGGATATCTTGAATGTGTCTCGCGATATCTATTATCGCTTCTATCAAGCTCCAGAGAATGAGCATAAGGAGAAGAAGAATGGCCGTTTCGAGGATATCACACAGAAAGTGCTCACTGGCATCAGTGCAGTAGTTACGTCAAAGCCGCAGCCTGCGAAAGCTGCGATATACAATATGAACGGACTGCGTGTGGATGGTAGCTATCATGGTCTTGTCATCAGCAATGGTCGGAAATATATATCTAAATAGAAAAAGAAAAGCCAAATGTTTTATGCAAGTAAAACATTTGGCTTTCTCTATTATTTGGGGGATAGATTCCTACAAACGATGATGGCGATATCAGACGGTAACGATATCGCACATATACGTTGATTCTTATGCCTTCAGAAGTTCCTCTATTTGCTTGGCAATTACTTCAAAGTTAGTGGTAGGCTCAAAACGAGCTACAACCTGACCTTTTTTGTTAATCAGGAATTTAGTAAAATTCCATTTGATGTCATTGCTCTCTTTGTAGTTAGGATCAGCTTCGCTGAGCATTTTGTCGAGTACTGGATAGAGAGGATGAGATTCATCCCAACCAGCAAACCCTTTGCTTTCCTTCAAGAATTTGTAAAGAGGAGCAGCGTCATCTCCATTTACCTTTATCTTTTTGAAACGAGAAAATTCTGTACCGTATGTAAGTTTACAGAATTGGTGGATGCTTTCGTCTGTTCCAGGAGCTTGTTGACCAAACTGGTTGCAAGGGAAGTCTAAGACTTCAAAACCCTGAGAGTGATAGGTCTCATATAATTTCTCCAGTTCTTCATACTGTGGAGTAAAACCACATTTTGTGGCTGTGTTGACGATGAGTAATACTTCATTAGCATACTCTTTGAGGGAAACATCCTTTCCCTTTCTGTCCTTGACAGAGAATTCGTAAA
>ERZ1026776.126-NODE-126-length-58717-cov-39.333384_pt1 | contig 58717 bp, 34 predicted proteins | sample MGYA00380125_ERZ1026776 | MGnify/ENA primary metagenome ERZ1026776 (study PRJEB33269, sample SAMEA4719761) | human gut metagenome | biome: human-associated habitat; feature: organic feature; material: feces | place: Cameroon | collected 2013-10 ...
TTCTTGAGGCCACCCGGACGTTAGTCCGTGGCCGTCAGCCGCGCAGCGGCCTTATATGTTTCTTATGTAGCTTATGTTCTTATGTTCCCGCGGTAAGCGGCTAACACAAACGTCATATATTCTGTTCTTATGTCCTTATGTTCTTCTGTTTCCCGCGTTAGCGGCTGCCAAGTAACGCAACGGCGTCAGCCCATTAGCACTAATGTCATATTAGCACATTGTCACATTAACACATTAGCGCATTGACTTATTTTTATTACTTTTGCACACAATAAGTCCGACGGATTAGGGAAACGGGTGTGAATCCCGTGCAGTCCCGCTGCTGTATGCCCTTTGTTCCGGCGCTCCAATGTGGCCACTGCTCTGTGTCGACACGACCAAAGTGGGAAGGCGGAGCTGCCGGGGGATAAGCCAGAATACCTGCCGCCGGCCCTGGCAAGCACACTTGCCGGTGACGTATGACCGTGCCCCCGAGGAGGGGCTGGCTACAACACATCACCCAACACACTACACACATCAAGCATTGATAGCCCTTATTGTATCCGCATGTATCTCCCTGGCGGAGCCTGACACGCTGCGCACTGCCGAAGTCACCGCCCAACGGCGCGTGGCCGGACTGGCCACTGCCGTTACCGTGCAACGCATCGACTCGGCCGACATCATGCGCCGTGGCATCACAAGCACCGCCGACGCGCTGCGGCGCATGGCGGGCGTCAACCTGCGCGACTACGGCGGGGCCGGCGGACTTAAAACGGTGAGCGTGCGCGGACTGGGAGCCGGACACACGGCCGTGAGCTACGACGGACTGGCCGTGACCGACACGCGACAGGGGCAAATTGACATGGGACAGTTCTGCATTGACAATCTGGCGGACATCGAACTGCAAACGCTCGACAACGCACAACTGCTTGTGCCGGTGCGCAACATGGCCTCTGCCGTAGTGAACATGCACACGCCCTGGAGCCTCAATCCCGACCACCGATGGCACGCCACTGCCACACTGCAACAAGCCTCGTTCAACACCTGGACTCCCGCCCTCACGCTCAACAAGGCATGGCGCAGCGGCACAGCCATGAATGTGAGCAGCAACTACTTCTTTGCCGACAACAACTATCCCTTTACGCTGAAAAACGGACTCACCACCTCACACCTCACTCGTAACAACAGCCGCATGCAGCGCGTCACCACCGAGGCCAATGTGAGGCAAACACTCTGCCACGGGGGCATGGTCACCGCCAAAGCTTACTTTTACCACAACTACCGCCACCTGCCAGGCATGGTGCACTACTATGTGAACAATGGCACGGAGCGCCTGCTCGAGCAAACGGCTTTTGGCCAGGCACACTGGCAGCAGCAGTGGCAACGGCTGAGTGTGTTTGCGGCAGCTAAATACAACTGGCAAACAAGCCAGTACACCGACATAGGGGGGCAATATCCCGGCGGCGCACTGCACCAAAATTATTGGCAGCGCGAGGCATACGCCACAGCCGGGGCGGCACTGCACCTCACGGCATGGCTGCAAGCAGCCTACACCACCGACTATTCACACGCCTCACAGAACAACAACCTGCCCACCGACCACGCCGTGAGCCGCGACACCTGGCTGCAAGCCCTCGCGCTGCAACTGCACACCGCACGCTGGCAACTGATGGCACGCGGCATACTGCACTGCTACTGGAACCACATGCGCCACGGCACGGCGGCGGCCAACGCACAACGCCTCACCCCAAGCCTTACAGCCTCGTATCTGGCTGTGCGCGCACCGCTATGGCTCTACCTCAGGGCGGGCTACAAGGAGAGTTTCCGCATGCCCACCTTCACCGAGAACTATTACTACCACCTGGGCTCTGCCACCCTCAAACCCGAACTCACGCGCCAACTCTCGGCAGGGTTCACCATGCAGGCCGCTCCCAGCCGCAAGTGGTGGCCACTGCTGGCCCTTACGGCCGATGGCTACTACAACCGCGTGGCCGACCGCATTGTGTCGGTGCCCTACAACCTGTTTGTGTGGCGCACGGTCAACATGGGCGATGTGCGCACCGCCGGACTCGACGTCACGCTGCAGAGCACATGGCAACCTGTGCCACGCCACACCTTGCTGCTGGCTGCCAACTACACCCTTCAGCACAGCACCGACCACACGTCGGCCAAACTCTCCACCTGGCACAAACAACTGGCTTACACCCCGGTGCACAGCGGGGCGGCCTCGCTCACCTGGCAGAGTCCGTGGGTGGCTGTGGTGGGCAGTGTGTCGTACGCCTCACTACGCTGGTGTAACAATGAGCATATCGCCAACACCAATTTGCCGGCCTACACGGAGTGCGGATTTGCCCTCTACCGCACACTGCAACTGCGTCATTCACAACTCACTTTGCGTGCCGACTTGGTAAATGCCTTTGACAAACGCTATGAGGTGATCGGGCGCTACCCCATGCCCGGACGCTCCTACAGACTCAGCATCAAATACCAATTATAAGGTGAAGAGTTAACAAGTTGACAAGTTGAAGAGTTAACAAGTTGACAGGTTAACAGGTTGACAGGTTGACAGGTTGACAAGTAAGTATGTTCAACACTACTTACTGAATGGTAAGGAGCTTAATATATTTGGCATACTTACCTGCAAACCCGACAACTTGTTTACTAAATTCTACAACGCATATATCAACAATACAATAATAACACAACTATTATATTAAATCAATTATGCTTAAACAACTCAAGTTTGCAGCCATTGCGCTGCTCGTAGCGGTAGGTTTCACCGCTTGTTCGGACGATGAACCCACTCCCGCTCCCGCACCCCTGCGCGGTGAGGCCGGCATGTACGTTATCAACCAAGGCAACTCTTATGGCAACGTGGCCGGTGCGCTCGACTTCATTGCACAGAACGGCACCAAAACCGACAGTGTGTTCTTCAAGGCTAACGGCCAGCTGATTGGCGACAATCCGCAAAAGCCCATCATCTACGGCTCAAAGATGTATGTGCCCGTATATAAATCGAACCTCGTATGGGTGCTCGACGCCAACACCGCTACTGTAATAGGCAGCGTACAGACCAACCAACCCGAAGCAGTATGCGCCAGCAACGGCCATGTGTACATCAGCAACTTCGACGGCTTTGTTACCCGCATCGACACCACCACCTACACCAAGTCGGCCCCGTTGGCCGTAGGCCCCAACCCTTATGGAATGGCTGCCGCCAATGGCAAGGTGTACGTGGCTTGTAGCGATGCTTATGGCAACGGTTATGCCAACTCTGCCATCGCCGTAATTGACGAAGCTACCTTCAGCAAGGTGAAGAACCTCACTAACGAGGGCATTAAAGACCCTTGGGATATGGTTGCCGACAACTCGGGCAATGTGTACTTTACCACTGTCGCGTACGGCACCACCAACAAGGTGTGGAAGATTGATGCCAACGACAATGTGTCGGTACTGTGCGACGGTACTTATATTGCCACCAACAGCCAAAACCGCACATCGCGCGCTACGGGCAAGCAGGACTTGCTCTATGTTATCCATGCCGTGACCGACTGGAACGCTAAGCCTGCCACCACCACCGTCAGCAGCAGTGTGTACAATGCGGCCACTGGCGCACTGTTGAGCAACAATTTCCTGCAAACTCCCGCCAACACCACCGAGTATACCTTTGCCCCCATCTGTATGGACGTGAACCCGGCCAACGGCGACATCTATGTTTGCTCTGACAACGGCTCTAATGGTTATGCCAAGCCCGGCTACATCAACGTATACACCAGCAATGGTGCATTCAGCAAGCGCATTGCCACAGGCATTCACCCCTATGGCGTGATATTTAAGTAAGCAACGCTCGCGCTGCGAGCAAATGTGCAGATACAAAGATGTGCAGATGATGTAATTGTATATCATCTGCACATCTTCGTATCTGCACATTTGTGTACATCAGCAAGCAGCGCACGCCTGGTTCTCCAAATAATGTGCTATTCCGTCCTCATCATTCGAGAGCGTTACAAAGTCAGCTTCGGCGCGCACCTCGGGGGCAGCGTTAGCCATAGCCACCCCGATGCCGGCCAGTCGCAACATTGAAAGGTCGTTATAGCCATCGCCAAAAGCTATCATGTCGGCCGGCTGCTGCCCAATGAGGCTCAGCAAGCGCATGAGCGACTGCGCCTTGTCAATGCCCTTGGGCACCAGTTCGAGAAAGAAAGGAGCCGAGCGGAACACCTCCATGTCATTTCCCACCACATCGGCCAGTTCAGCCTCGGCACGCACCATGTCGTCGGGGTGTCCCGTCATGAGCAGTTTGGTAGGTTGCGGCTCAATGGCCTCGAGCAAGTTATCCACACCCCGTATAGCCATATTGTTAATACGGCTCTCCTCGTGCACATATTCATCGTCAGGCATTTCCGTCACAATATCGTTTCCCACATATCCCAGCAAGGCATAGTGGTGTTGGCGCGCATACTTGTGCAGCACCGGAATGACCTGTGCCGGCAGGTGTTTGGCATAGATAAGCTTTTTGCTTTTCCAGTCCACAATTTGTCCGCCGTTGTACGACAGGATATAGCCGCCGCGTTTTTCCATTTCGAGGCATTCGGCCACCGGCGCAATGCCATAAGTGGGGCGTCCCGAAGCCAGCACCAGCACAGCCCCATTGGCCTCAGCATCGAGCAGTGCCTGGCGTGTGCGCGGTGTTACTTTCTTTTCGCTATTGGTAAGCGTACCATCAAGGTCTAAACTGATTATCATGAAAAAGGTGTTGAATTATTGTAGAAATTGGCATCAAAAGCGAAACCATTTCTTGGAACATTGTAAGTTGCTTAAAAACGCGCTGCAAAAAATCGCAAGCACTAATGGGGGCGACGCGTGGTAGCGTTGGGTGCTTGAGTTTATCACAGAATGGCATCATTAGGCAGCACAAATCGCAAGCACTAATGGGGGCGACGCGTCTCGCGTCGGGAAAAGATGCAGATTTATTTAATAGAGTTCGTATTTTCCTCCTTTCTCTACCCCGACGCGAGACGCGTCGCCCCCATTAGAGGTAGCGTTGGGTGCTTGAGTCCGTTCACATGCTTACGTTTTACCGGACAACAATAATTGAGAAATTACCACATTGCCACATTAACGAAACGCGCTCGTCGCCTCCCACATCACAATGCCAGCCGTCACGCTCACATTCATGCTGTGCTTTGTGCCATACTGCGGAATTTCGAGAGCCTGGTCGCAAGCGTCCACCACGTCCTGCCGCACCCCCTTCACCTCATTCCCCATCACCAGGGCATAGCGTTTTGAAGGGTCGAACTTGAAGGCGCCCAGTTTAAGACTGCCCTCCACCTGCTCCACCGCCAGCACCACGTAGCCCGCCGCCTTGAGTTCGCTTACAGCCTGCAGCGTATCGTTGTAGTAGCGCCATGTCACAGAGTCCTCGGCCCCGAGAGCCGTTTTGTGCATCTCGGCCGAAGGCGGTGTGGCCGTAATGCCACACATATACACCGCCTCAATGCGCATGGCATCGGCCGTGCGCAACACACTGCCCACATTGTGCACCGAGCGTATATTGTCGAGCACCATCACAAGCGGCACCTTGGGGGCCTGCTTAAAAGTGTCAACGTCTATGCGGTTAAGATCCTCAACAGTAAGTTTTCGCATTGCTTGTATATTATTGAAGTTTCCGATTTAGGTTCGCACGGTCTGAATCATCGTGCAAGGCGAATGCAATCAAGTTTGCTTGAATTGCTGAGCCGCAGCCGATGATGTCAATAAAACGCGCTGCGAACAAACGCAAGCACTAATGGGGGCGACGCGTCCCGCGTCGGTATAGAGAAAGGAGGTAAATACGAACGCTACTAAATAATAGCTGCATATTTTCCCGACGCGAGACGTGTCGCCCCCATTAGTGCTTGCGTTTGTTGCTTGGGGCCTTTCAGTCCGTACCCGTCTTGCCTGCAAAGTTACGAAAACCCCGTGGATAACCCCGTGCATAAACTGTGGAAAAGCTGTGGAGAGGGGTGGGGATAACCTATGCCCCCGCATGGCCGTATGGCCCAATATGGTTATCCACGAGTTCACAACGTTTTACGCAGTATTTCACCACTATAGTCCACAGTTTTCGGCCACTTTCCACAAACTTTTTTTGTACACCTAAAAGTTTTCAACAGGGTGTGGAATAGTCACACCCCATGCCGCCAACCCTCCTTTATAAATAGGCATTTTGCCCCAACCACAGGCTGTGGATAAAAATGTGAGTAACCCTGTGCAAAACGGGGATAACTTACTGGCCAAATTTTGGGCTAAAAAACTATGCACACTTTCCACAGCCATATATACCCAACATAGGTATCTTTAATTTTAATCTATAGAATAAAAAAGAAAATAGAATAGTGAGTATATGAGGGAATGAGCCGGTGTGTGGAAAAACCGTTCGCCCCCTTGTTGGCAGTGTGGTCGTACCAGGGTGTTTCGCCCCGTGCCCCACCGCGCGGTTACGGCATGGGGCGAGCGGGTATTCTGTTACGGGAGGGCGGTATTTTTGTCGGAGCAAACCGAATGTCGCTCGCCCGTAACAGAAATGCCGCTCCCCCGTAACCGGAAATCGTCACAGCCAGTGCCGTGACGCGGCAGAGGGGCAGAGGCCATTGGGCAACGGCTGTCGGGCGGTGGCACACGGCGTGAATGAACATCGCTCTACTTCCATATTTTACCACCTATGCCGTGTTTTCGACCACTTATGCACACCAACTAAATTATTTTTAAGAAAAAGCAGATTAAGGCGTGCTAATAACAATAAATATTTATACCTTTGTGGCATAAGGCAAACACTTACATTATACCTAAAGGCACAACACTGGCCCGTATGGTACAAGTCCGTTTGCAGAACTTATAACAACAATAAACACATTACTTAACCTATAACCCCTCTACAGATTATGGCAAACCCACTATTCAAGCACCTATTGGTAACGGGAATGCTCTGTGCCGGAACAACCTTGTTGTTCACTGGTTGCATTGACGATTCCTACGATCTCGATAAAGTAGACCTTACCATGAAACTTAACACCGAAGGACTCGGTGTGAAACTTGGCAATACCGACCTCATTGCGCTGGCCGACATTATTGACGAAGACGAAACGGTGAAAACCGAGGCTAACGGACTTTACTACCTGGTGAAGGACGGCACCTCAAACTTCAACGTTAAGGTGGACAACATGACCACCAGTTTTAACGACACCAAACTCGACATGGATGCGCCGGTACTCGAATATAAAGACGTATACGAGCAGCTGAGAGATAAGGGCATACCCGTAACAGAAGGCAGCACACTGCCCATACCGGAAAACTTTGAAATGCATGGCAGCGCCGAGGGTAACCAAAAGATTGACTTCAGCATTACCGATGTGAATGACGTGAAGCAGGTTAAGACCATCGACCTGCAACGCTCAAAGGTGGCCTTGACACTGACCGAGGCTAATCACCCCGCCACACTCAACCTGGGTGTGACACACCTTAAAAATATCCGCCTCTATCTGCCCAAATTTCTCGGTGTGACCGATGTGGCTCCAGGCTGGGAACTGAAAGAAGGCAATGTGCTTGTGTACACAAAAAACGGCGGCACATACAACTACAACCGCAACAATCCTGAAATTTGCTCAGTCTACCTCAACAAGGTGGCGCTCGACCAAACCGAACATAATGGTAAGGTGGAGAATGGCAGCATCGAACTGACACCCGCCGAGCTTAATATAAGAATGACCGCCGATCAAGTGTTCTTTGAAAACCGTGCCGGCCGCGAGCTCAGCATGAACGTAGGCGACCAGGCTTCGGTGCGCCTCGACATAAAGGTGCCCAACAATGTGCTCAACATCAACCAGGTGACGGGTATATTCAATCCGGCCATCAACCCCGACAACGAGCGCATCGACGTGAGCAACGACCTGCCCGACTTTTTGCAGGACAAGGACGTGCGCATTGTGGCTACCAACCCCACCATACGTTTCCATGCCAACATGAGCACACTGCCCGTGGGCATTGACATGAGGGGTACGCTCACAGCAGTGAAGGAGAATGGTGCCTTTGAGAATGGTGCCACCACCAAGAAAGTAAAGCTTGACAAGGGCGTGATGGAAATGGGCCGCGACAACTATGTGTACTACTGCAATAAGGACAAAACCCCCTACGACCCCGAAGGGGCCAAGGCTGGTGCTGCCACAGTGGAGAACGTCCAGAACATTGGCGACCTCATTACCGAACTGCCCGATTACTTGGAGGTAAATCTCAGAGACAATCAAATCAACGTAAAGAATGAGTACTACACCGTGCAGCTTGGCCGCGACTATCATGTTGATGCCGACTACAGCGTGTTTGTGCCATTTGAGTTTGACCGCGGCCTGAAGGTTGTGTACAACGACTCTACCGAGAGCATGCACAGCGACCTCAAAGACCTCAGCGCCACCGGTACACTCGAGGTGATGGCCGATGCTTACAACACCATTCCGCTCGAACTGCTCGTGGGCTTGAAGGCTGTAGATGTGGACGGCAATGAACTGCCTGTTGAGTTTAACACCACCGAGGCTCATGTGCTTCCGGGCGATGGCAGCACCTACACCATGAATGGCGAGGTGAAGCAGCGCAGTGGCTCAGAGGTGATGACGCCTATTAAGATTACTGCCAAGCTTGATGACAAGGACTTGCTAAGCCGCATCGACAAGCTGTGTTTCAACATTCATGCCGACGCAACTGGCAGCAACAAGTTGGTGTCTACCCAGTACCTCAAGCTTAACAATATCAAGATCAAGCTCCATGCGGGTGTGATTGCCGATTTCAACTAAATCCCTTTCATAGTCTAATACAATACTCTGACCAATATGAAACTACGTCATATACTCTCACTGGCCGCCATGCTGGCACTGCCTGCTGCGGCACAGACCGAAGTGAGCACCACTTACTTCATGAACTCTTCGACCTCACGCCACGACATCAACCCCGCCTTGCTCGACAAGCCGTATGTGTCGATGCCGTTACTGCCATTGGGCGACTTCAGCGTGGGCACAACGGGTAACATCGGACTGAAAAAGTTTGTTTATAAAATGGGGCCAGACTGGCAGGGCTACGGCGAGAACGGCAACACCCTGACCACCTTTATGCACCCCAATGTGGACGCAGGTGAGTTTCTCAGCGGACTGAAGGACAAGAACCGCCTTTCGGTTAACCTCAAATATCAGTTGTTCGGCTTTGGCTTCAAGGCTTTTGGCGGCATCAACTCGGTAGAGCTCAATGTGCGCTCCAACACCAATCTGTGTCTGCCCAAAACGCTGTTTGAGTTTATGAAGAACATCGGCAGCCAGGAGTACGACATTACCAACCTGGGCGTGCGCACCGAAAACTATGCCGAGTTGGGCTTGGGTCACTCGCACAAAATTGACGACAAATGGACTGTGGGCGGCAAGCTCAAGTTCCTCTTTGGTTTGGCTTATGCCGATGTGTCGGGCAAGGACGTGCGTTTCCAACTGGCCGAAGACAAGTGGCAGGTGAGCGGCAATGTGCAGGCTGTGGCCTCGATTATGAAAACCGAGTTCAAGCAGTCGGACAAGACGGAGCCTGTTGAGGATGTGCAGCCCGGCGAACTGCCGCGCCACCGCATCAAGGAGCTTGGCGACTTTAAGGGCGGTTTGGCTGGCTTTGGTATGGCCGTAGACTTGGGTGCCACCTACAAGGTGATGGAAGACCTCACGGTGAGCGCAGCACTTACCGACCTGGGCTTTATAAACTGGAGCAATGCGCAGCACGCCTCATCGGCCGGCCATTGGGAATTTGAAGGCTTTGGCAATGGTAACTATGGCGAAGAAATACCCATCAACAAGGACGGCCGCGACCTTGGCGACCAGTTTAAGGATCTTGGCGACGACCTTGGCGATGCCTTTGCCGTGTACGACGATGGTGTGAAGTCGGCCACCCGTGCCTTGGCTGCTACCCTCAGCCTCGGTGCCGAGTATACGCTGCCGGCTTATCGCAACTTGCGTTTCGGTTTCCTCTATCAGAGCCGCATGGCGGGTCGCCACAGCTACCACCAGGGTCGTTTCTCGGCCAATGTGGCACCTGTTAAGTGGTTCGATGCCTCGTTGAGCATGGGCTTTACCAGCACAGGTGTGCAGGGTGGTCTTGTGGCCAGTCTCCACGCCAAGCACTTCAACTTTACCATCGGTACCGACCGCTTCTTTGGCAAATTGAGCAAGCAGGGCATTCCCCTCAACCGTGCCAACAGCAACATCGCCATTGGCATGTCGTTCCCGTTGTAGGATAATGTGCTAATGAGTTAATATGGCAATGTGCCAATATGTTAATGAGCTGACGCCGTAGCGTTGCTTGTTAGCATATTGGCACATTGTTATATATTGCTGTAGGGTGAAACGTCCAAGGCGTATCGTAATGCTTTTGCCCTTACAGGGCGCGACTGCTCCAACACGGGGGGACCCAGGGTGTCGCTTCGCTTGCCCTGGGCTGGGTGCTCCATTGGCCTTTCAGGCCGCACTTGCTAAAATAATAGTGGCCATTTCTATGCTCGTGATAGAGAGACCATTGTAGGACCTAAATACGACTTCGTTGCCAACTGTGGTGCAATAGGTCGTATTTGCAAGTACGGGCTGAAAGCCCAATGGAGCACCCAGCCCAGGGCAAGCGAAGCGACACCCTGGGTCCCCCGTGTTGGAGCAGTCGCGCCCTGTAAGGGCAAAAGCATTACGATACGCTTTGGAGTTTCCCCGGGCAGCGATAATTGCCATATTAGCCCATTGGTTCGTAGCCATTTGCAAGCATATTAGTGTGGAAAGCAAGCGTAATTGCGCAGAAAGCAGTATATTTGCGGTTAATAACCACCTTTTATTTAATACCACAACTTATAATAGTAACAACAAATGAAAGTAATAAACCTGGGCGAACGGAGTTCGGTTATAAACTCATACATGGCGCAGCTGCGCGATGTGGAAGTGCAGAAGAACCGCACCCTCTTTCGCCGTAACATGCAGCGTATAGCCCGCGCCACAGCCTATGAGGTGAGCCGCACGCTGCAATACTCTGAAAAGGCCATCACTACACCGCTGGGCGTGAAACAAGTGCCCACCTACGACGACCGCATTGTGGTAGGTACGGTGCTGCGTGCCGGTGTGGCATTTCACGAGGGATTTCTCGACACGTTTGACCAAGCCGACTCGGCCTTTGTGGCCGCCCATCGCGATGAGGGCAAGCGCGAGGACATTAAAATACACGTTGACTACATAGCCGCTCCGCAGTTGGACGGCTGTACCTTTTTGATGGTGGACCCCATGCTTGCCACTGGTGGTTCGCTCGAACTCTCTTACAAGGCTTTCCTTACACACGGCACACCGGCCAAACTGCACATTTGCTGTGCCATTGCCGCACAAGAAGGCATTGACCACTTGTGCCGCGTGTTTCCCGACGATGTCACACTCTGGGTGTCGGCCGTCGACCCTATCCTTAACGACCAGGCTTACATCGTGCCTGGACTTGGCGATGCCGGTGACTTGTCTTTCGGTCCGAAATTGGACTAGAGGGGTTAGGGGGTTAGTAGGTTAGTGGGTTAAAAGATTACCGTTGCTTGTCAAACTCACAAGGGTTACTTTTTAACCCCCTAACCCCCTAACCCTCTAACCCTTCCCCTAACCCCCTACATATGAAGAAACTCTTATCCCTTCTGTTACTGCTTGCCCTTGGCTGCGGTACAGCCTCTGCCCACGATTTCAAGATAGAAAAGGGGCAATTTGTGCTCGATGGCAAACCCATCACTCTGGTGTGTGGTGAAATGCACTATCCGCGCATACCACAGGAGTACTGGCGCGACCGACTGTTGCGTGCCAAAGCTATGGGCCTTAACTGCATATCAACCTACGTGTTCTGGAACATTCACGAGCGCCAGCCGGGCAAGTTCGACTTTACCGGCGAAGCCGACCTGGCCAAGTTTATACGCACAGCGCAGGAACTTGGCCTCTATGTGGTGCTCCGTCCCGGCCCCTATGTATGTGCCGAATGGGACTTCGGCGGCTTCCCCTATTGGTTGCAGAACAACAAGCACATGAAGTGGCGCAGCGACGACCCCGACTTTTTGGCCGCTTGCCAGCGCTACATCACGCGACTGGGCAAGGAAGTGAGCAAGTACTGCGTGGGCAATGGCGGCAATGTGCTGCTTGTGCAGGTAGAAAACGAGTATGGCTCATACAGCAACGACCGCGTGTATATGGGCAAAATACGCGACATGTTGGAGAAGGCCGGCTTTAATGCCCCCTTCATCACCTGCGACGGCGCAGGACAAATGCCCAACGGCTACATGAAGGGTGTGCTGCCCACAGTTAATGGTTCGGTGGGCGAGGAAGTAAAGCGCGCCATCGACCGCTTCTATCCCGGCGGCCCCTACTTTGTGGCAGAATTCTATCCCGCATGGTTCGACGTGTGGGGACAAGGACACTCACGCCGCGACTACCGCTCGCCGGCACAGCAAATTGACTGGATGCTCGGTCATGGCGTGTCGGTTAATATGTACATGTTCCACGGTGGTACGAACTTTGCCTATACCAATGGTGCCAACACCATAGGTAGTGGCTATGAGCCACAGCCCACCAGCTACGACTACGATGCACCGCTCAGCGAGTCGGGTGTGGCCACACCCAAGTATTATGCTTTCCGTGAGGTGATACAGAAGCACTTGCCCGCCGGCGAAACGCTGCCCGATGTGCCTGCTGCCAACCCTGTGGCCACCTTTGCACAGGTGCAGCTGCTCGACAGTGTGCCCCTGCGTGCCGCCTTCGGACGCAGCATGCAGTCTGAACGTCCGCTCACAATGGAAGAGGCCGGACAGGACTTTGGCTACATTCACTATCAAACTACCGTTGAAAAGGGTGGCAAGGGCCGACTCGTTCTGCGCAAGTTGCGCGATTATGCCATCGTCTTTGTCAATGGCAAGCGTGTAGGGTCGCTCGACCGCCGTTTCAGCCAGACGGGCATGATGGTAGACATACCCGATGGTGCCAAACTCGAAATATTGGTGGAGAACGTGGGCCGCATAAACTATGGTCCCGACTTGCTCGACAACCACAAGGGCATCACCGAGAGCGTAAATTTCTGTGGCAAGGAACTGAAGGGCTGGACCACCACGCCGCTTCCGCTCTATCAGCTCACCAAAATGCCGCGCTGCCAGGCTCCCGAAAAGGGTAACCACGACATGGAGGGCGTGGCTTTCCACCGCGGTACCTTCAAACTCGACAAGCGTGGCGACGTATTCCTCGACATGAGTGGTTGGGGCAAGGGCGCCGTGTGGGTTAATGGCCGCAGCATAGGCAAGTTCTGGCAAATTGGTCCACAGCAAACGCTTTACGTGCCGGCTCCGTGGGTAAAGAAGGGCCGCAACGAGGTGATTGTGTTCGACATGGAGCCTACTGGCCACTATGGCGTGGCAGGTTTGGCCGACCCCGTGCTCGACAAGTTGGGCCACGACCACAATGCTCCCAAGGCTGGCGGTCGCGTTCAGCCCACAGGCAAGCCTATCATTGAAGATGGCGACTGTGTGTTAAGCGCCACCATGCAGAAGGCTGATGGCGTGCAGCACTTCGACTTTAAGGCACCTGCCACCATGCGCCACCTCTGTGTTGAGGTGGAAAGCTCGTACGACGGCAAAAACTCTTGTCTGGCCGAGATCAACCTTATCGGTGAGGACGGCAAGCCGCTGCCTAAGGACGCTTGGACTGTGGTGTATGTAAGCACAGAACAGGCTGACGAAGGACCGGCTGAATACCTCTTTGATGAAAACAAGCGTCAATACTGGCACTCAAAGTGGAAGGGCGTAGACCCCGATGAGTTCCCTCACCGTGTCATTATCGACCTTGGCGAAATTCAAACAGTCAAAGGCATCGAGCTGCAACAGCGTAACCCCAATATGCCGGGGTGTGTCAAGGACTTCCGCATCTACGGCCGTCCGCAGTTCTTCCTATTTAAGTAAAGGTTATGAGGGTTAGGAGGTTAGAGGGTTATTGGGTTATAAGGTTATGAGGTTATAAAGTAACCTTTGTGTGTTAGGTAGGTTATGGTAATCTTTTAACCCTCTAACCTCTTAACCCTCTAACCTTATCTCCTTCCTCCTTGCTTGCCTAACACACAAAGGTTACTTTATAACCTCAAAACTCATAACCTTATCCCCCTCATACCCCCTTCTCCCCTCCCTATATTCTCATGAAACAAGCTGTCATATTATCTCTGTTATTAGCCTATGCCCCAAGTATGGCACAGGCACAAGTAAAGGTGAGTCAGACGGCCACACAAGTGACCATTGAGAACCAGTATTTGTCGCGCACCTTTAATATAACCGGCAACCGCCTTACGCCAGGCGTGCTTGTAAACAAGCGTGCCGCAGGAGCCACCTTCACACCTGGCCAGGGCAGTGAGGAGTTTGCACTCAATCCGCAGGCCCGTCAGCACACCCTCGTCAGTCGCAAGGGGTGGAAGGCCGAGGCCGACTCGTGGTGTAACGAGTCGGCAACAGTGGGCAACCCCAACCTGGCTATCGATGGCGACAACGGCACCATGTGGCACACCTGGTACGCCACCCCCACACCGGGCGGGCAAAAGGGCAACGACAAATTGCCGCACAGCCTCATCATATCGTTGGGCAAGCGCACCGCATTCCGCGCTTTTGGCTATCTGCCGCGCCAGGGAGCCTATGGTGCCATGTCGAACGGCAACATCAAGGGGTACGAATTCTACATATCGAACGACAAAAAGAAATGGACGCTCGTAAAGAAAGGCCAGTTCAACTATAACAGCGTGCAAACCATTTGGGTGGCCCTCGACAAGGAGTACAAGGCCAAGTATGTAAAACTCACCGAAACCTCGTCAACCAACGGCGGCGCATTCGGTGCCTGTGCCGAGTTCTACCTCACCACCGATGTGGTAAAGTCTGCCACAGCACCCGCCACAGGCTTGAAAGCCTCGGCCATGAAAGTAAAGGGTGTGCATGTGGCCAGCACGGGCAATGGCAAACGCGTCACCTTCGACCTGGCCCCAACGGCCTATACCAACCCCATCGACGGCGTGACATCGACATGGGACATCGACATGGTGGTGGAGATGAACGACAACGATCACTTTATGCGCAAATACTTGCTCGTAAAGGCTGCCGATGAGGCTACCCGCGCCCTGCCCATCGACTACATTGAAATGGAAAACCTTGGCACACAGCAGGTGCCAGCCAATAGCAAATGGACCCGTCAGCAGGCTGCCGGCGGCGAGGGCGGCATGTCGGCCTACACCATTACGCTGGGGCAGCCCGTGTATGTGGACGGCATGTTCTTCGGCTCAGAGTTTCCGCAGGCCGAAAACGAGATTGACGACCAGGGCATGTACCACACCCGCTACTACAGCGGCAAGTCGCTCAAAACACTCGACCTTAACGAGCACCGCGTCAATGCCAACGGCCAGTTCCGCACATGGCCTAATGTGACGGGCGCCACACGCTCGGCCACCGACCACAACGTCATACGCACCGACTTCTTCAAATACATCAACACCATAGCCCGCCCCATCAAGGCACGTATGCAGTACAATTCGTGGTACGACTGGATGATGGACATCACCGAGGACCGCATCAATGCCTCGTTCCGCGAGATGGAGCGCGGTTTCACGCAGTACGGGCTGCGCCCCATGGACTCGTATGTGGTGGACGACGGTTGGAACAATTACGACCAGGTGGGCACCGCCGAGTCGGGCACCACGCACAACACTACCGGATTTTGGGAGTTCAACTCAAAGTTCCCCAACGGCTTGAAGGGCGCCAGCGACATTGCCCACCGCTATGGTTCGGGCTTTGGTATATGGCTCGGTCCGCGCGGCGGCTACAACTTCAACCAGCAGTGGGGCAAATTCCTTGAGCAACACGGCAACGGCACCTACAGCACCACCACCTACGATGTGGTGACGGGCGACTCGGTGTATGTGGCCAAGCTACGCGACTTCTTTATCAAGCAGCAGCGCAACTATGGTGTGAACTATTGGAAACTCGACGGATTTGCCACCCAACAGCCGCAGGCATCTACCAACGGACGCTACATTACGGGCGGCAAAAACGGCAATTATTACTTTACCGAACACTGGGAACGCTGGTACCGCAACCTCGATGCCATGTATGGCGATGCCAAGAGCCGCAACCAGGACTTGTGGATTAACCTGACCTGCTATGTCAACCCCTCGCCCTGGATATTGCAGTGGAGCAATTCGGTGTGGATACAGAACTCACGCGACATGTGGCATGCCGTGGTGGACGGCCGCGAGCGCGAAATGGACCAACAACTATCCTACCGCGACGACCGCTATTGGATGTTTATCAACAGTCAGCAACTGCAGTTCCCGCAGGCCCACATCTTCAACCACGACCCCGTGTATGGCAAAACCGGTGCTGTGGCCCCCAATGCCATGACCGATGCAGAGTTCCGTGCCTATCTGTATATGATGGCAACCCGCGGCACGGCCTTTTGGGAGATGCTTTACAGCTACAACCTCATGAACGAGGGCAACAAGTGGCTCATCAACGCCGAGGCCCTCAACTTTGTCGACAGTCATTACGAAACCCTGCGCAACGCCATATACTTTGGCCAGTCACCCCTCAAGGGCGGCATCTACGGCTATTCGTGCTGGCGTCAGGGCAGCAATGGTGCGGCTGATGGTATTGTGTCGTTCCGCAACCCCTCAAATAGTGAGCAAACCTACACCTACACCCTCGACAAGAGCGTGGGAGTGCCCGAACAGGCTGCTGGCTTGTGCGCCTCGCTGGTGATGGAGTATACGGGCAATCCCGAGCAGCAGACGGCCGATGCCGAGGCTTATGCCGTTGCAGCCAATGCCAAGGGACTGGCCTATGGCTCAACCCTCAGCATCAAGCTCAAGCCGGGTGAAATTAGGGTGCTGCGCTTTGCTGCCGACAGTGCCGTGGCTGCGCAACCCGTCATGGCACGGGCCGACAAGCAGCACGAGGTCACACTCGTGATGGACCAGCCCGTATGCACCGACGGGGCCACCTTCGAACTGCTTGCGGGCGGCAAGCGTACCGGAAAGCCAGCCACAGCTGTCACCACCGATGCCGACTACCGCACACTGCACCTCACCTTTGGCAGCACCATGGGCGAGACCAAGCCATACAGCATACGCATCAAAGGACTGAAAAACTGGCAAGGTGCTGCCACCGCGGCCGAGTCGCCACTGTTCTACTTTGCTCCCGACAGTGTGCTCGAGCGCATCGAAAAGCCCGTCACGCTGAACGAGGCCGTGCGCCTGGGTTCGCACAAGGCTGTTGTGGGCAAGGGCGATTTCAGCATCGACTTTACGCTGACCACCACCGATGCCGATGTGCAGTTGGCCAGCCAGGGCGAAGCATGGAGCCTGGCGCTCAAGGGTGGCAAACTTTGTTTCAAAGCAGGCCATGTGGCCTACACAACCCCCGTCAGCGTGCACGATGGCAAAGCCCACCACATTGTGTGCTGCCGCGAGTGCAACGGCATGGTGAAGGTATATGTCGACGGCCAATTACAAGGCACGGCCTATGACAAGGCTTACGTAAACGAGCCCTTGCAACCAGCCCCCATCGTGCTGGGCCAGGCAGGGCGCACCTTCACTTTCGACACCTTCACCCTGCGCGATGGTGCCCTTCCGTTTGACGAAGTAGGGTTATAAGGGGGTTATGAGGTTATGGGGTTATAAGGTTAAAAAGTAACCTTTGTGAATTGGGATAGCTGCGGTAATCTTTTAACCCCCTAACCCAATAACCCCCTAACCCAATAACCCCCTAACCTCAAAACTCAAAACTCAAAACCCCATGCCAAATAATAGCAACATAGCCAAGTCAAAGCTAAAAGGCGCATTCACGCTGATAGGCACCGTCATTGTGGTGGTGCTGTTGTTGGTATACTTCTTGCCACGCGAAACAAAGTTCGGCTATGAGTATGAGCAAGGGCGCCCCTGGCGCTACAACTCACTGATAGCCACCTTCGACTTCCCCGTGTACAAAACCCCCGACGAGGTAAAAGCCGAACGCGACAGCGCGCTCTCACAGTTTCAGCCCTTCTACACCGAAGACGTACAGATAGCGCAACGCCAGATAACCGCCTTCGAAACAGCATGGCGCGCAGGCCGCTTTGGCGATGTGCCAGCCCGCTGCCTCAACCATGTCGACAAAATGCTGCGTGGTGTCTACGACGCCGGCATAGTGCCATCGGCCGACCTGTCGCAAATGGCCAAGGAGCGCACACCCGGTGTGCGGGTGGTTGAGGGAACCGAGGCCGTGACGCGCCCCATTACCGAACTCTACTCCACCCGTTCGGCCTACGAGTATATAGTGTATGCCGACACCGTAAACTTTCCGCGCGAGCTATTAGCCCGTTGCAACATCAACGAATATCTGTCGCCCAACCTCAGCATCGACAGTGCCAAAACCAGTGCCGTGCTTGAAGACCTGCTTGCCGCCGTGTCGCCAGCATCGGGCATGGTACAGAGCGGACAGCGCATCATCGACCGTGGTGAGATAATATCGGCCGAACAGTACAAGATACTGCAATCATTCGAACGCGAAACCGTGCGCCGCAACGACCCCTCAAAGGGCATGTGGCAGGTAGTGACAGGCCAAGTAACATTTGTGCTCTGCGTTATAGTAGCCTTCGTGTTCTACCTGCGCCTGTTCCGCCGCGAATATCTGCGTTCGCCGCACAGCATACTGCTCTTGTCGTCGCTCATTGCCATATTCCCCCTCATCACCTATGCCATGGTCGACCAAAAGTTCCTCAACGTCTACATGGTGCCGTATGCCATGGTGCCCATATTTGTGCGCATATTCATGGACTCGCGCACAGCCTTCATGACCATGGTGTGCTCCGTCATACTCTCATCGTTAGCCCTCCACTCTAACTACGAGTTCGTAGTAGTGCAATTCATGTCGGGCATGACCGCCATCTACGCCCTGCGCGACCTTACCGAGCGCTCGCAACTGCTGCGTGTGGCCCTTGCCGTGTTTGTCACGAGCAGCGCCATCATGTTAGGCTACGACCTGTCGCAAGGCATCGAGTTCTCACACCTCGACCGCTCAATGTACGTGTACAATGCCGTTAACGGTGTGCTGCTGCTCTTTGCCTATCCGCTGCTTTACATGATTGAAAAGCTGTTCGGCTTCACCTCGAGCGTCACACTCGTCGAGCTGTCCAACACCAACAACAGCGTGTTGCGCCGCATGTCCAAAGTGGCACAAGGCACCTTTGTACACTCGTTGCAAGTGGCCAATCTGGCAGCCGAGGTAGCCGACAAAATAGGTGCCAAGCCCCAGCTCGTGCGTACCGGCGCCCTGTATCACGACATAGGCAAAATGCTCAACCCCGCCTTCTTTACCGAGAACCAGACAGGTGTCAACCCCCACGACGAGCTTACCGAGGAGCGTTCGGCACAAATCATCATCAGCCACGTGACCGAAGGTCTCAAACTGGCCGACAAGTACCACCTGCCCAAGGTCATACGCGACTTCATAAGCACCCACCACGGCCGTTCACAAGTAAAGTACTTCTACATTCAGTGGAAGAACAAGCACCAGGGCGAGGAGCCCGACGCCAAGCTCTTTACCTATCCCGGCCCCAACCCCTTTACGCGTGAGCAAGCCATACTCATGATGTGCGATGCGGTAGAAGCCTCGTCGCGCTCGCTCAAAGAGTTTACTGAGGAAAGCATCAAAGAGTTGGTCAACCGCATCATCGACGGCCAGGTGCAGGCAGGCTATTTCCGCGAGTGCCCCATCACCTTCCGCGACATAGCCGATGCCAAGCGCGTGTTGGCCGAGAGCCTTAAAACCATCTACCACACCCGCATAGCCTACCCCGAGCTCAATGCCAAGCCCGCCGAGCCGGCACCACAGCCGCGCCGCACCTATTTCTTCGGCCGCAGATAACATTCGGGGCTGCCGCATAACATACATTGTTGACAGGTTGACAAGCATACTTTGCTTGCCAGCCTGTCAACTTTTATATATATAGCAGTCTGGTAAAACGCAATATGCGAACGTACTCAAGTGCCCAACGCTACCACGCAACTCAAACTCTAATGGGGGCGACGCGTCTCGCGTCGGGGTAGAGAAAAGAGGAAAATATGAATTCTACTAAATAATAGCTGCATCTTTTTCCGACGCGAGACGCGTCGCCCATTAGTGCTTGCGTTTAGTGCTTGCGTTGGGAGGTAGCGTTAGTGCTTGAGTTATGTGCTTGGGTTTAGTGCTTGCATTTAGCGCTTGCGTTTAGTGCTTGCGTTTAGTGCTTGCGTCCGTTCGCATATTTGCGTTTAACCAAACAACATTACCATAGTGCGCAAGCAGCTTGCCATGTGTAACCATGTGTTATACAACATAATCACAAATGTGTTATAAAAAGAGCAAGTTGCGTAACTTTGCAACCGAAAAACATATAATCACTTAACAAACACTGCAACTACATGAAAAGAAATCTACTAATCACAGCACTACTATGCAGCTCCGGCCTTTATGCTTCAGCCCATAGCAGTGCCCCGATCCCTGCCCCCGCAGGCCAGACCGAGGCAGCCGCTGCCGACTACGAGTATATTGGCGAGATGAGCATCAACATGTCCACAGGGCATTTTACAGCGTTCAATGGCAATAAATTATACGCCTCAACCTGGCAAAACTACAAAGGCTGGTCAAACGTGCCAGTTGTCCGCCTCATCAGTTTCAGTAACAAAAAGGCTCAAAACAACATGGACGTGGCTGGCAGCAATGCCGCAACCATTGTGGCCCATCGTGGTGGTGACAGCGAGTATACCCTGGTTGTAGAGAAAGGCTACGTCATAACAGGCGTCAGTTTCGACTTTGCCATAGCCTCAGGCAGCAGTGCCGTTACGGTGACACCCATTGGCGGCACCGCCGTAAAAAGTACGGCCGAGGCGCAACACGTCGAGGTAAAGGGACTGAGTGCCGACACCGTAGTAGCCTTCAAACTCAGTGGCGACAACAAAGCCATAGCTCTGACCAACCTCAAGGTGACTTATGGCAAGGTAAAGCCAGCCTTTGCCTCGGGCGAACTGGCCATCAACACCTCAACAGGTACATTAAATGGTAAGAGTGGTTTCTGCTCAGCCTGGACAAGTACACAGAATTCGCCGCAAATCAAGCTCGATTGCGGGGCAAGAAACATCAGCGTGGCTAATTGCACCGACAGCATCATGCAGTGCTACCGTGGCAGCCAATCCGACAGCAAATACACCCTCACCGCCCAAAGTGGCTGGGTAATAACCGGCTACAGTTTCGACTTCACCGCAGCAGATCCTGCCAAAACCTGTGGCGTGACGGGCCCCGACGGCAAGAAACTCACCAGCAGCAGTACGGTGCAACACATCAAGGCCACGGGCCTTTATGACAAATCGGTGGTAGCCTTTGCCATGAACGATGCCAATCATGCCATCAATGTGTCAAACTTTGTGGTTACGTGGCAAACCGACTCGGCTGCCAACACCGAACTGCCAGGTTACACCGTGTTCGACAACAGTGGTGCGGTGCCCTACCGCATTCCCGCCATCGGCACCGCCGCTAATGGCGACCTCGTGGCAGTGGCCGACTACCGTTACAGCAAGGCCGACATAGGCAGCGGACGAGTAGACTTGCACCTGCGCATATCAAAGGACAATGGCCAGAGCTGGGGCGAGGTAATGATGCCCGAGAATTTTAAGGGCGATGGCCAAATGACCACATGGCGACATGACAAGGCCGCTTATGGCGACCCATGTATTGTAGGCGACCGTGAAAGTTCGCGTATGATGATTGTGTCGTGCTCAGGTTTCCCCGGCTTCTTCAGCAAGGACGAAAAGCACCTTGGTTGGGCACGTTGGTATTCTGACGACAATGGCCAAACGTGGACAGGACCAGAATACATCGATATGAAATACATTTACGAGCCATTGGCCGCAGCAGGCACACCCGTCAACGGTTTCTTTGTAGGTTCGGGCAAGATACACCAGAGCCGCTATATTAAGAAAGACAAGTATTACCGTCTTTACTGCGTAGGTTCAACACAGGAGAATGGTGGTAATAAAAAGAACTGGGTGCTTTACTCCGACGACTTTGGCGAGAGCTGGGACTTCCTTGGTGGCCTAAAGCACGCCCCCATTGTCACCACAGCCGATGAGCCCAAGGCCGAGGAGCTGCCCGATGGCAGCGTATTGCTCTCAAGCCGCGATGTATCAGGCCGCTATTACAACATATACACCTTCAGCGGTAACGATGGCATAAGCGGCAGCTGGGGCGAAAAGGCATTGTCAAGTTCTGCCAATAATGGTTTGATAGCCAACAATGGCTGCAACGGCGAGGTGCAGGTAGTGCCGGTAGTGCGCAAGGCCGATGGCGTGAAAACCTTCATTGCCCTGCAGTCGCTGCCCACCTCAGGGCGCAACTATGTGTCAATATTCTACAAGGACCTCACAGACAAGGACACCTATGCCAGTCCTGCCAACTTTGCCAAGAATTGGGACGGCCACTTTGTTGTAAGCAACACCTCGTCGGCTTACAGCACTTGGAGCTGGCAAAAGGATAACGCTTTGGCCTTCATCTACGAAGAGGGTGGCGGCAATGGCGGTTACGACATTGTGTACAAGCGCATTGACATACCCACACTCACCGGTGGCAAGTACGACTTCGACGCAACCCGCACCTTCGAGCGCCAGCAAATAGACTGGGCTTTGGCCAACCGCATAAAGAAGATGGGCGCCTTGCTCGACTCTGTCAAGCCAGCTGTCGAGGCCAACACCAAATACATTGTTGGCGACAAACTCATAACCGATGCCAGCCAGTTGGAGTGCAAGTTCGGCTATTCGGGTGGCACCGCAGGTCAGGGCGACAACCAGCCCATCAGCAATTTGATTGACGGCAATGCTGACACCTATTTCCACACCGACTACAGCAAGGGCAACTTGAAAAATGGCGTGCACTGGTTTGATGTGACAGCCCCCGCCGAGGGCAAGTTTGCCAACGCCATAGTGGTTAACGTTACAGAGCGTAAAGGTGCCAGTGCCGATTTTGTGAAAGAGTTTACCATCTCGGGTTTCAACAGCGAGGCAAAGACCGACTCTGTGTATATAGCAAAAGTCACAGTGCCCAATGCCGCTGCCGGCCAACAGTCAACCATGCAGTTCACCATTCCCGAGGGAGCAAGCTACAAGTATCTGCGTTTCAATGTCACAGCCACGAGCAACAACCGCGGCTATTGGCACTTGGCAGAGTTCATGCTGAGGCCCAGCAACCTCGATGCCAACTGCCCCAATGCGTTGCACCCTGACGCCTACGCCACCATGAAGGACGCCATTGCTGCAGCCGAGGCAGCAAAGCAACAGGCCACCGACAATGACATTGCCGCGCTCGAGGAGGCCTATGACGCCTACCTCCGTGCATTGCAGAACACTGCTACTGGCATTATAGCCACTCCCGCTGTCAAGCCGGGCAAGTCTACCATCTATTACGACTTGATGGGCCGCCGTGTGGCAAACCCCGTAAAGGGCGTGTTCATTACCAACACTGGCAAGCGCGTTATTAAGTAACGCGCACATACCCAAACAACAGCAAGTAAGGGCTGGCACTTCTCACGCGAGGTGTCAGCCCTTATTCGTTACGAACTCTACTAAATAATAGCTGCATTTTTCCCCGACGCGAGACGAGGCGGCTGAAAAAACCGACGCGAGACGCGTCGCCCCCATTAGTGCTTGCGTTTCTTCAAGCGCCCAGCGCAATCACCCAGCGCTACCACCCAACGCAAGCACTAATGGGGGCGACGCGTCTCGCGTCGGAAAAATATGCAGCTATTATTAGCAGTAGTTGCGTTTGTATTTAACTCCTATCTCTAACCCGACGCGGGACGCGTCGCCCCCATTAGAGCTTGCGTTTCTTCAAGCGCCCAACGCTACCCCCCAGCGCTATCACCCAACGCTACCTCTAATGGGGGCGACGCGTCTCGCGTCGGAAAAATATGCAGCTATTATTAGCAGTAATTGCGTTTGTATTTAACTCCTATCTCTATCCCGACGCGAGACGCGTCGCCCCCACTAGAGCTTGCGTTTGGTGATAGCGTTGGGTGCTTGAGTACGTTCGCACGTTTGTGTATTACCACCCATAATCTTATTTATGTAAAAGTGCCTGCACCTTGCACTTTTGCTCTTTTATAGCTTGATAATCAGATAGTTATGCAGTGTAGGTACACCTGCACTGTGCCTGCACTTGCCTGCACTTGCTTGCACTTATCTTACACTTATCTTACACCGTGTTTGCACTGTGCTTGCACTTGCCTGCACTGACTGCATAGTATCTACATTTGTCTGCACTCACACTCATGGATTTCCCCGGGCACTGCCATGAATTACAGCATAGGGAGGTAGAAAAAACTTTCGGAGCAACGGAAAATTCTACCGCCCTATGTACCCACGCCGCCCTGGCACAACCATAAATACTACATCACTTTGGTGTGCATGCAAGCACTTGTGCAATCAAGCAAACACCTGTGCAGATAGGTGTGTATGCAAAAGTAACTGCTACCTACACACCCGAAAGCCCTGAATATCAGTCCAAAAACACCCGAAAGTGCAAGGTGCAGGCAAAATAGCCAAACAAATATTTATGGCAGAACATCTGCACTTTGTGCACTCAATAGCCCACCATCAGCCGCAAAAAATATCGCTGCACGTTAAAAATCCGAGGCATAAGGGTTGTACCACAAAGTGCATTAGACGGAAATAATGGCACTTTGGCATTTTACATCATAGCAATTAGGTGTGCACGTGTATTGCCCATAAAGTGTATTCCCGTAGGCAACACATTTGTGCATAATGCGCATGGTAAAGCATAAAAACCGCCATTTCTGAAAAATCTTAACAATATTTATTACCCCCCCGATTGTATTTAAGGTTTAATGGCTACATTTGTAGCGGTAAGACTAACCGATTTGCAACAAATGTAAAGAACCATTCAGAAATAATTGTAATACTATAAAATAACCAAGCTAATGAAAAAGACAATTACTCTTTTAGGCATGCTGTTGGCATTCTTTGCCACAGCGGGGGCGCAGACAGCAGTCAAGTATTATTCGTCCACAGCCACACCTTATGCCAATTTGGTGTCAGGAAAATCGTATGCCATATTGGTGGCAGCCGATAAAAACTGTGTAGACGGAGATGCAGACTATACCACGGCAAAATTCCTTTCTTGGGCCTCGTTAAAAGGTGGCAAGGCCACAACCGATGCTTACACATCAACCAATGACCTGCGTGGTAAGGCTGAGCAGAACGGCTATACATGGGTAGTTACTGTAAATAGCGAGAACAACACTATCACTCTGAAAACGGGTAACAACAAATACGTGCCTGCACCTTCAAATGGTCAGGGCGGTGAATTGTCAGCAACTGCTGGCGAATTGACACGTGTGGACAAAGGCGACTGGTGCCTGCTCACTAATGGCACTTATGCCAACAAAACTTGCTATCTGACATTGGGTGCTGATCCTGGTAGTAAGCTTGATGACAAACGTAACCAACTTGAATACTGGTACTATGACGCAAATCCCACTAACGGCGAAATAGCCAAGTTCAAGTTTTTCGAACTCATAGAGGGTGATGTAGCCATCACTTACAATTACACAATCAATGGCACAAAGGTTGGTACATACAGCTTTACAGCTGTTTCGGGCATGGCTTATCCTACCCCTGGCAATTTGCCCGACTTTGTAACTGCCACTGCTCCCGAGGGCACAGTGACAGAGGCTACGACAAAGAATGTTGAGGTTAACATAAGCAACTACCCCTTCAAATTCTCTTTGAACGAGAGCGAAACACCCGAATGGGGCTACCTTACGGGTAATATATCTACTGCAGACCGCAAAATACTAACCAACGGCGCCACATCTATTGCGCGCTTAGCAGCCAATGCCGCTTATCAAAACAGCACGCTCAATGGCGTAGCAGATGACCTTTGGCGCATGGTGGGTAATCCTTTCAGTGGCTTCAAAGTCATGAACAAGTCTGGCAAATGCCTTGTAAAGGCCGCCAGCGGCAATGGTGCTACATATTCCGATGCTTCGACTACCGAGAGCAACAACCTGTGGAAGGTGTATGGTGGTGACATTATCGAAGATGCTGGCAATATCAACGATGCCAATAAGACGGAACTCATGGCCAAGACCTTTGTGTTGCGCCACAGCACCGTAGGCGAAGGTGATAATTATCTGAACCCTGCAGGAATCAGCATCGTAGACGGCACAAGCATCGGCACTTGGAGAAAGAGATCCAACGGTGCTTGTTTCCTCTTCCTCGAACCTGAATTTACTGTAGACCTCAACACCAACGACAATCTTGTAGCCTCTTTCGCTACTTTGGCCCTGCCTTTCGACTTCAAGGTGGCAAGCAGCAACACCAATGATGCCAAGTTGTACAGCGGTGCTTACAATGCAACTACGGGTACACTCGACATGACAGCTGTTGAGGGTGTTGTTCCCGCCAGTGCAGGTGTCGTAATCAAGAGCGACAGCAAAGCCACAAGCATTGTGCTCACAGCCAATGCCAAGGCTGCTGCAACCGCTTTGACAGGCAACCAGCTTGTAGGTACTACTAAGGAAATAGCCTTCTCAGATTTGACCGACAAACTTGTGTTCGGTGTGACAGCTCAAAATCATGTAGGCTTCTATGCCGCAGGTGGCTCAGACGCTCTGCCCGCCAACCGTGCTTACCTGCCCACTTCGGTATTAGGTGGTGAAAATGCTGTAGCCATGAACTTTGGTGGCAATGTAACCGGCATCAACGCCGTTGTTAAGGCAGACAAGGCCAACGCAGCAATCTACGACCTCACTGGCCGTCGCGTAACACGCACAGTAAAGGGAGGCCTCTACATTCAGAATGGCAGCAAGTTCGTTGCCCGTTGAGCCGGTGCTCGAAATTAGCTGATAAGGATTGGCTATATTGCAGACCTGCTTAATAATATACTAACCACAAGTAAAGACATTCAAGATATGAAAAAGACATATATGCAGCCCCAGTCTGTTGCAGTACACCTCTATGCTGAGGAGGCCATGCTCAACCTCAGCGGTGGTGCCCAAATTGAAGTAAACAAAGACGAACGTACCGATGTGCGCTGGAGCCAGAAGCAAAACGACATGTGGGGCAACCCCCAAGGCGACATGTGGGGCAACATGGACAAAGACTGATAGCCCTGTGACCGGTGTGACGCTATCACCCAACGCTACCTCTAATGGGGGCGACGCGTCCCGCGTCGGAATTTAAGGCAAAGGCTCACAGACAGGCGTGTAATTACGCTGTCTGTGAGCCTTTTTAGTGGATAAACATTGTATTTTTCCGACGCGGGACGCGTCGTCCCCATTAGAGGTAGCGTTGGGTGGTAGCACAGACCCTGCGAAGGCGTACACCCCCCCAAACGGACGGACCGCCCGTTTTTTGTACCCGCAAAACTTGTAAACACAAATAAAAACCTTTAATTTTGCACGCATAAAGGTGTGTCCTCCCCATTTATGAGGATATGCAGCAAAACAAGGGAAAAGGGGCACGCCCCGCACCCCGTGTGGCGCCGGATAAATTTAATAATCTAAATATCAACTTAATTCAAATCATTTTATGTGGTTAACTAACTCATCCATCGGACGGAAGGTAATCATGTCAGTAACTGGCATTGCGCTTATTCTGTTCCTCACATTTCATGGTTGCATGAACTTGGTAGCCCTCTTCTCAAAAGAAGGTTACAACTGGGTATGCGAGATGTTGGGTGCCAACTGGTATGCCGTAGTGGCAACCGCCGGCCTTGCAGTACTCGTAGCCCTCCACTTTATTTATGCCATCATTCTTACCCTGCAGAACCGCAAGGCCCGTGGTAACAACCGCTATGCCGTTACCTCAAAGCCCGAAAAGGTAGAGTGGGCATCGCAGAACATGCTCGTGCTCGGCATCATCGTGGTGCTCGGCATGCTGCTCCACCTCTTCAACTTCTGGTACAACATGATGTTTGCCGAACTCTTCAACGCTGGTATGCCTTATGTTAACGGCGTAGAAGATGCTGCCGATGGTTATGGCATGATAGCTTACACCTTCAGCAATCCGGTGTTCACCGTGCTCTACATCATCTGGTTTGTAGCCATCTGGTTCCACATGACACACGGTTTCTGGAGCGCTATGCAGACTCTCGGTTGGAATGGCAAGATTTGGTTCAACCGCTGGCGTTGCATCGGTAACATCTACGTTACTGTGCTCATGCTCATCTTCCTTGCAGTAGCTCTCAAGTTCGCCTTCTGCGGTGGTGCTTGCTGCGCAGCATAATGTATTCTTTTAAAGTGGAAGAGCGGGAAGGTAAGAAGCGAAAAGAATAGATATGACTATTGCTGCTTGCTTAACTCTTTCAACTCCTAAACTTTTAAACTTTATAAAATAGAATATCCTATCATGGCTAATATAGATTCTAAAATACCTCAAGGTCCTGTTGCTGAAAAATGGACCAACTATAAGGCTCATCAGAAATTGGTGAACCCCGCCAACAAGCGTAAGCTCGACATCATTGTAGTAGGTACAGGTCTGGCCGGTGCTTCGGCAGCAGCCTCACTTGGCGAGATGGGCTTCAAGGTGCTCAACTTCTGCATTCAGGACTCTCCCCGTCGTGCTCACTCTATCGCCGCACAGGGTGGTATCAATGCTGCCAAGAACTATCAGAACGATGGTGACTCTGTTTACCGCCTCTTCTATGATACTGTAAAGGGTGGTGACTACCGTGCCCGCGAGGCCAACGTATACCGTTTGGCTGAGGTGAGCGCCAACATCATCGACCAGTGCGTGGCACAGGGTGTACCTTTCGCACGCGAATATGGTGGTTTGCTTGCCAACCGTTCATTCGGTGGTGTGCAGGTAAGCCGTACTTTCTATGCCAAGGGTCAGACTGGCCAGCAGCTCTTGCTCGGTGCCTACTCAGCCCTCATGGCTCAGGTACACGCCGGCACTGTAAAGCTTTACTGCCGCTACGAAATGCAGGACGTTGTGATTATCGACGGCCGTGCACGCGGTATCATTGCCCGTAACCTTATCAACGGCAAGCTCGAGCGCTTTGCCGCCCACGCAGTAGTATTGGCCACTGGTGGTTATGGCAACACTTACTTCCTTTCAACCAACGCCATGGGTTGTAACTGCTCGGCTGCCATTGCAGCTTACCGCAAGGGTGCTTACTTTGCCAACCCTGCTTATGTGCAGATTCACCCCACTTGTATCCCCGTTCACGGCGACAAGCAGTCAAAGCTCACTCTTATGTCTGAGTCACTGCGTAACGATGGCCGTATTTGGGTGCCCAAGAAGAAGGAAGACGCCATTAAGTTGCAGAAGGGCGAAATCAAGCCTACCGACATCAACGAGGCCGACCGCGACTACTATCTCGAGCGCCGTTACCCCGCTTTCGGTAACCTCGTTCCTCGCGACGTAGCTTCGCGTGCTGCCAAGGAGCGTTGCGACGCCGGCTTTGGTGTGAACAACACTGGCCTTGCTGTATACCTCGACTTTACTGAGGCTATCGGCCGTCTGGGCATCGACGTAGTGCTCCAGCGTTATGGCAACCTCTTCGACATGTACGAAGAAATCACCGACGTTAAGCCCGGCCAGGTAGTGCGCAAGGGTGACGACGGTATTGAATATACCAACCCGATGATGATTTACCCCGCCATTCACTACACAATGGGTGGTCTTTGGGTTGACTACGAACTCTCTACCAACATTCCTGGTTTGTTCGCCATTGGTGAGTGTAACTTCTCTGACCACGGTGCCAACCGCTTGGGTGCTTCTGCCCTTATGCAGGGTTTGGCCGATGGTTACTTTGTGTTGCCTTACACCATTCAGAACTACCTCAGCGACCAAATCACTGTGCCCCGCTTCAGCACCGACCTGCCCGAATTTGTGGCTGCCGAAAAGGCTGTGCAGGATCACATCAACCACTTGCTCAACATCAATGGTAAGAAGTCGGTTGACAGCATTCACAAGGAGCTTGGCCACATCATGTGGGAGTATGTTGGTATGGCCCGTTCAAAGGAGGGCCTCGTAACAGCTCTTGCCAAGTTGAAGGAAATCCGCAAGGAGTTCGAGACCAACCTCTTCGTTCCCCACATCGAGGGTGTTAACGTTGAGCTCGACAAGGCTATCCGCTTGAACGACTTCATCACCATGGGTCAGCTCATCGCCATCGACGCACTCCACCGCGAGGAGAGCTGCGGCGGTCACTTCCGCGTAGAGCATCAGACTGAAGAGGGCGAAGCCAAGCGTGATGACAAGAACTGCTTCTACGTATCATGCTGGGAATACCAGGGTGAGGACAAGGATCCCGTTAAGTACGAGGAACCCTTGAAGTACGAAGCAATCGAAGTAAAAACCCGTAACTACAAGAATTAATAAGCCATGGCTAAGAACATATCATTCACAATCAAGTATTGGAAGCAGAATGGCCCCAAGGATGCGGGTCACTTTGACACGCGCGAGATGCACGACATCCCCGATGACACATCATTCCTCGAAATGCTCGACATTCTCAACGAAGAGCTCGTTGAGGAGGGTAAGGAACCTTTCGTATTCGACCACGACTGCCGCGAGGGTATCTGCGGTATGTGCTCGCTCTACATCAATGGTACACCCCACGGTAAGACTGAGGCTGGTGCCACCACTTGTCAGCTTTACATGCGTCGTTTCAACGATGGCGACGTTATCACCGTTGAGCCTTGGCGTTCAGCAGCTTTCCCTGTAATAAAGGACTGCATGGTTGACCGTTCGGCCTTTGACAAGATACAGGCTGCCGGTGGTTACATCAGCGTGCGCACTGGTGCACCTCAGGATGCCAATGCCATTCTCATTCCTAAGCAGGACGCCGACGAGGCTATGGACTGCGCCACTTGCATCGGTTGCGGTGCTTGTGTAGCAGCTTGTAAGAATGGCTCTGCCATGCTCTTCGTAAGCTCTAAGGTTAGCCAGTTTGCACTTCTGCCCCAGGGTCGTCCCGAGGCAGCCAAGCGTGCCAAGGCTATGGTGGCCAAGATGGACGAACTTGGTTTTGGTAACTGTACCAACACCCGTGCTTGCGAGGCTGTATGCCCCAAGAACGAGTCTATTGCTAACATTGCCCGTTTGAACCGTGAGTTCATCAAGGCTAAGTTGGCCGACTAATTAAAGTGCATATATAGGTTGCGTTGCGTTTTCTGAATTTGCCTTTTTCGCGACTTGGCCGAATATATACTCCAATCCCCGTTATGCCCCCTCTCGTGGCGTAGCGGGGATTTTTTCGTCAATATGGTAATGTGCTGACGCCCTGTTCGCAGACTCAAGCGCCCAACGCTACCACCCAACGCTACCACGCAACGCAACCTCTAATGGGGGCGACGCGTCTCGCGTCGGGAAAATATGCGGCTTTTGATTTCGCTCTTGTGCCGTTTGGCTGATGGGGTAAACTACATTGGGAGTAATGAATCTTGTTCTGTGTTTTCAAGGGCTGTCCGCCCTTGTGCCGCTTACCGCGGTAGACATAAGAACATAAGCTACATAAGTAACATAAGGCTGACGCCGTGATTCTTTACATAAGTTGAGGCAGGGCTGGCCGCCCTGCCTGTAAGAGACATGAGGCTGGCGCCGTGCTTGCAGACTCAAGCCTTCTAATGGGGGCGCGAGGGACGGAGCTGCTGAAAAATAGCCCGACGCGAGACGCGTCGCCCCCATTAGAGGTAGCGTTGGGTGCTCGCGCCATGCTCGCAAATATGCAGATATATAAATGAGCTGACGCCGTAGCGTTACTATTTGTAACACTACGGCGTCAGCCCATTAACGCATTAGCAAATTGCTGCATTAGCAAATTGCTGCATTAGCAAATTGCCAGTGCTTATTGCTTGTTATAATTGTCAAGACCCTTTTTAAGGAACGTCACAAACTTGTCAATGTTCTCGTCGTACGAGTAAGAGCTGTTGAGCGGACGGCCATTGTTGTCGAGCAACACGTAGAAAGGCTGCGCGTTGGCACCGAACTTGCTGCGCTGCAAGTAGCTCCACTTGTCGCCCACGGTGCGAAGCGTGGTAGCCTGTCCGTTCTCCTGCACCTCAATGGGTTCGGGCAGCGGAGCCTTCTCGTCCACATAAAGCGAAATAAGCACATAATCCTTGGTGAGCAAGTCGCGCACCTTGGCATCGTGCCATACAGCCAACTCCATTTTGCGGCAGTTCACACAACCGTGGCCCGTAAAGTCTAGCATCACTGGCTTGCCCGTTTGGCGTGCGTAGGCCATGCCCGCCTCGTAGTCGGTAAATATAGCCTCAATCTTTACAGGGTCGAGGTTAAAGTCCTGAGTAGACATAGGCGGTGCAAAGGCGCTCACAGCCTTGACAGGTGCGCCCCACAAGCCCGGTACCATGTACACGGCAAAGGCCAGTGATATGAGCGCCAGGAAGAAGCGCGGAACCGAAGTGTGGCGCTCGTCCTCATCGTCGTGCGGGAACTTGATGGCGCCCAGCAGGTAGATGCCTAACAGGGCGAATATCACAATCCACAGTGCGAGGAAAGTTTCGCGGTCGAGCAAGTGCCAGCCGTAAGCCAAGTCGGCCACCGAGAAGAACTTCAGGGCAAAAGCCAGTTCGAGGAAACCAAGCACCACCTTCACGTTGTTGAGCCAGCCGCCGCTCTTGGGCGCGCTCTTGAGCCATGTGGGGAACAGGGCAAACAGTGTGAACGGCAGAGCCAGCGCCACGGCAAAACCCAACATGCCGATGGTGGGAGCCAGAGCCGAACCGCCTGATGTGCTCACCTCGACCAACAAGAAGCCTATGATGGGACCTGTGCATGAGAAACTCACCAGCGACAGTGTAAAGGCCATGAGGAAGATGCTGAGCAGACCGGTAGTCTTTTCGGCCTTGTTGTCGACAGCATCGCCCCACTTGCTGGGCAGCGTAATCTCAAATCCGCCAAAGAAACTGGCCGCGAACACAACCAGCATGAGGAAGAACAGAATGTTGAACACCGCGTTGGTGGAGAGGTCGTTGAGCGCATTGGCACCGAATATGGTGGTGATGATAAGGCCCAGGGCCACGTATATCACCACAATGCTGACGCCGTAGGTAATGGCATCGCGCACACCCTTGCGGCGGTCGCCCGAGCGCTTAAGGAAGAAGCTCACTGTCATAGGTATGATGGGCCATACGCAAGGGGTGAACAAGGCCACGAGGCCGCCTACAAAGCCCAGGAAGAATATGTAGTACCATGCCTTGCCCGTCATGTCGCCCGTGTCCGAACCAAAGTTTTTGAGTTCCTTTATAACCGGAGTCCACAGAGCCTGAGTCTGTGCGCTGTCGAGCGGCTGCACCTGTGCCATGGCGGCAGCACTGTCGGTGGCAGTGGCAGCCGTGCTGTCGGTGGCAGTAGTCAGTGCGTTGCCTTGTGCGGCAGCAGCGGCAGCCTCCTCGGCCTTGCTCTCGGCAGTGGGGGCGGGGCCGTCGGTGCCAGCCACCTTGGCGTTGACGCTGGTGGGCGGCAGACAGTTCTCGTCGTTGCAGGCACCATATTTAAGGTAGCCTTTCAGCTCATAGTCCTTGTCGAGCAGCTCCACGCGTTGTGTAAAGGTGGCGTGCCCCTCGAAGAAGGTTACAGGCATCTCGAATATGGGGTCCTGCATGGTTTTGGCTCCCGGTCCGGCCTTAAGGCTGCCCTTGAGCTTGGCACCCTTAATTTTGTCCACGCCAAACTCGGCCCTGGTAGGTCCACCCTCGCCAATGTTGGTAGAGTAGATGTGCCAGCCCGGCTGTGCGGTACCAGTAAAAATGATGTCGATGGTGGTGGAATTCACGCGCTTGTACTTGACGCTGAAGTTCACCTGAGCCTGCACGGCCGTCACGGCGGTGAGCAGGAGCAGAAGAGTGAGAGTGAAAAACTTCTTCATTATGTGTGAATTGGTTGATTATGCGTTGGTTACAGTCTGCAAAAGTACAACTTTATCCTTTGATGGCCAAACTTGGTGTTATGGCGTCTGTGCCACAACTTGGCCTTTTGCGAAAAAAGCAGTACTTTTGTGGCATAATTACGAAATTATCATCACAACTATGTCTGAAAGAAAAGTACGTGTGCGTTTTGCACCAAGCCCCACGGGACCACTTCATATTGGCGGAGTGCGCACAGCCCTTTACAACTATTTGTTTGCGCGCCAGCACGGCGGCGACATGGTGTTCCGCATTGAGGACACCGATTCCAACCGCTTTGTGCCGGGAGCCGAGGACTATATTATAGAGTCGTTCAAGTGGCTCGGCATCAAGTTTGACGAAGGTGTGAGCTTTGGTGGCGACCATGGCCCCTACCGCCAGAGCGAGCGTCGCGACATTTACCGCAAGTATGTAAAGCAACTGCTCGATGCCGGCAAGGCCTACATAGCCTTTGACACCCCCGAGGAACTGACCGCCAAGCGCGAAGCTGTGCAGAACTTTCAGTACGATGCCCACACCCGCATGCAGATGCGCAACTCGCTGGTGCTCGGCGCCGAGGAAACACAGCGCCTGATTGACGCCGGCGAGCAGTATGTGGTACGCTTCAAGGTAGAGCCAGGTGAGGAGGTGCACGTAAAGGACATCATTCGTGGCGATGTGCGCATAATGAGCGACATTCTCGACGACAAGGTGCTCTACAAGAGTGCCGACGACCTGCCCACCTACCACTTGGCCAACATTGTGGACGACCACTTGATGGAGATTTCGCACGTGATACGTGGCGAGGAGTGGTTGCCCTCGGCTCCGCTGCACGTGTTGCTCTACCGTGCCTTTGGTTGGGAGGACACCATGCCCCAGTTTGCCCACCTGCCTCTGTTGCTCAAGCCCGACGGCAAGGGCAAACTTAGCAAGCGTGACGGCGACCGTCTGGGCTTCCCGGTATTTCCGCTCGAGTGGCACGACCCCAAAACGGGCGATGTATCGTCGGGTTACCGCGAGAGCGGCTATCTGCCCGAGGCTGTAATCAATTTCCTTGCCCTGTTGGGCTGGAACCCCGGTACCGACCAGGAAATACTCTCCATGCAGGAACTCATCGACCAGTTCGACCTGTCAAAATGCTCGAAGAGCGGTGCCAAGTTCGACTATATCAAGGGACAGTGGTTCAACCGCGAGTACATACTCAAAACCGACGACGCGGTGCTCGCCCCTGCCTTTGACCAGATACTCAAGGCCAATGGCATCGACGCCCCCATTGAACGTGTACAGGCTGTGGTGGGCATGATGAAGATGAAGAAGATTAACTTTATCAAGGAACTTTGGCCCCTTTGCGACTTCTTCTTTATAGCCCCCACCTATTCGGCCGACGACAAGTTTACCCGCAAGAACTGGAAGGAAGGCGCTGCTGCCGACATGGATGCGCTTTACCATCTGCTTGAGGGCCTTGACGACTTCAGCATCGAAAGCCAGAAGGCTGTGGTAGATGCCTGGGCTGCCGAAACAGGCAAAAAGCCTTGGAACCCCTGGCGTGTGTGCCTTGTGGGCACTGGTAAGGGCCCCGACATGTATGAGCTTGCCGCTTTCCTTGGCAAGGAGGAGACCCTGCGCCGCATGAAGGCTGCCATTGAGGCGCTGCACTAAGCAAGTTGGTTGAAGCAGGTGGGCGTGTGAGGCCCGTCTGCTTGTAGGCTCCAGTTAACTATCTTTTGTCGGTCCGTTGACGCTTGGTGGTGTCAACGGACAGCAAAACTCTTTTTACTACAAGATGTATTCACTCGCAATATACTTGATGATGCTCGGCTGCAACATAGCCGCACTCTTTAACAAAAAGGTGCGTACCATGATGCGCGGGCACCGCGACACTTGGCGCATATTGCGCCGCCAGATAGGCACCAGCCGCTATGTGTGGTTTCATGCCGCCTCGCTGGGCGAGTTCGAACAGGGCCGCCCGCTCATGGAGCGCTTGCGGCGCGAGCACCCCGAACGCAAAATATTGCTCACCTTTTTCTCGCCTTCGGGCTACGAGGTGCGCAAAAACTATGCTGGGGCCGATGTGATATGTTACTTGCCCTTCGACACCCCGTTCAACGCCATAAAGTTTGTAAAAATGGCGCGTCCCGAGGCTGCATACTTTATAAAATATGAGTTCTGGCGCAACTACATCGACATATTGCACCGCAACCATGTGCCGGTTTATTCGGTGTCGAGCATTTTCAGGCCCGGCCAGATATTCTTTCGTTGGTACGGCCGCAACTATGCACGTGTGCTGCAGCGCATGACGCACCTTTACGTGCAGGACGAGGCTTCGAAACAACTGCTTGCCGGCATAGGCGTAAACCATGTGACGGTGGTGGGCGACACCCGTTTTGACCGCGTGATAGACATACGCAATGCGGCCAAGCCGCTGCCCCTTGTCGAGCGCTTTGCCGGTTGTTGGCGGGTGCTCGTGGTCGGCAGTTCGTGGCAGCCCGACGAGGACATCATTATCAGTTATTTCAACACCCACCCCAACCTGCGCCTGGTGCTGGCTCCCCACGTGGTGAGCGAGGACCACTTGCGACAGATTGAGAGCAAACTGCAGCGGCCGTATGTGCGCTACTCTACAGCCACGCCTAAGAGTGTGGCCGAGGCCGACTGCCTGATAATAGACTGCTATGGCTTGTTGTCGAGCATCTACCGTTATGCCACCGTGGCCTATGTGGGCGGTGGTTTTGGCGTGGGCATACACAATGTGCCTGAGGCTGCGGTGTATGGTGTGCCGGTAATAATAGGCCCTAACAACAAAAAGTTCCGCGAGGCGCAGGCTTTGCTGGCCAATGGTGGTTGCCGCGAAATACATTCTGCGGCCGACTTTGCGGCCATTATGGACCGTTTCCTTTCGGACAAGGACGAACTCTCACGTGCTGGCCAGGCAGCAGACAATTATATCAAACAAAACGCCGGGGCCACAGCTGTCATTGCAAAGGACACGCTGGGACGGTGAGAGAGGGAGGTTATGGGGGGTATAGGGTTATGAGGTTATGGGGTTATAAGGTTAAAAAGTAACCTTTGTGAATTGGGGTAGCTGCGGTAATATTTTAACCTCCTAACCCTCTAACCTCTTAACCTCTTAACCTCTTAACCCCTTAACCCACTAACCTCCTAACCCTCTTAACCCTCTAACCTCTACTCCCTTGAAAGTACTGCTTATCAACACCTCAGACCACGCAGGCGGGGCTGCCATAGCCTCCATGCGGCTGCTCAAAGCATTGCGCCAAAATGGCGTAGATGCCACCTTGTTGTGCATGAACCGCACACTGCCGGCAGAGCGCACAGAGGTGGTAAGCCTTAAACGTACCCTGTGGCGCAAACTCAAGTTCGTGCTCGAAAGGTTAGAGATATTCGTAAAGAACGGCTTTAGTCGCCAAGGGCTGTTTGCAGTAGACACGGCACGCTTTGGCAACGACATCACACGGCTCAAGGCATTTGCCGAGGCCGATGTCATACATCTGCATTGGACAAACCAGGCCATGCTCTCGCTGCGCAATATGCAAAAGATATTGCGCAGCGGCAAGCGCGTGGTCATCACCATGCACGACATGTGGACCTTTACCGGTGTGTGTCACAATGCGGCCGACTGCCAGCGCTGGCTCAGCGGTTGCGGCAAATGTCCGCAGTTGTGCCGTCCCTCGGCGGGCGACCTGTCGGCCAGCACCTACCGCCGCAAGGCCGCCACTTACGCCAAGGGCCACTTTACCGCAATAGGGTGCAGCCAGTGGTTGGCCGGCTTGGCCGCACAAGCGCCACTGCTCAAGGGGCAGCGTGTGGGCTGCATACCCAATCCCATCGACACACGCTACTATGCACCAGCCGGCACAGAGGGCATGCCCACCCGCAACGAGGTGCGCGAGGCACTCGGATTGCCCGCCGACAAGCGTTTGTTGCTGTTTACCGCCTTTAAGGTGACCGACCCCAACAAGGGCATAGACTATCTGACCGAAGCCATATCGCTGCTCATGCAGGAGCACCCCGACCAGACCGACAAGGTGGCCATTGTGCTGGCGGGGCATGGAGCCGAAAGTTTGCAGTCGGCCTTTGCTGTGCCGGCGTATGCCATGGGCTATGTGCAGAGCGAGGAGCGTATGCGACAGCTCTACCAAGCCTGCGACTTGTTGGTTATGCCCACCCTTATGGACAACCTGCCCAACACCATAGCCGAGGCCATGGCCTGCGGCGTGCCTTGTGTGGCATTCAATGTGGGCGGTGTGCCGCAGATGGTCGACACGGGGGTGAACGGCTATCTGGCTGCCTACTGCAACAGTCTCGACTTTGCACATGGCATAGCCGCAACACTCAATTCGCAAAGCTATGCCGCCATGTGCCGCAATGCCCGCGCCAAGGCCCTGAAGGCTTACGACGAAAAGGCTGTGGCCAAGGCTTATGCGGCAGTATATGCAATGGAGTAGGGCGGCAGCAACCTACTTAAAGATAAATTAGTTGACAAGTTGACAAGTTGAAAAGTTGACGGGTAAGTTAGCCAAGCTTTTAAGCTTCTTGTCATTCAGACTTTAAGATAATAAGTAATGCAAAGCATACTTACTTGTTAACCTGTCAACCCGTTAACCCGTAAATTCCGCCAACGGGTAGAATAATAATGTACTTATCATAAAAATGGAAGAGAACAGTGTGCCTCCTTCCGCGGCACAGACGACAGAAGAAGGCCTTAAAATTACCGTAGCCACCGTTACATGGAATGCCGGTGCGCTTATTGAACGAACCATCGAAAGTGTGGAGCAGCAAACCTATGCCCATGTGGAGCACCTCATTATTGACGGCAACTCGCACGACGATACCCTTGAGCGTGTGCACCACTATCAGGAGCGCAACAGTCATGCTGCCGTGCGCCACGAAATAGTGTGTATCAGCGAACCCGACGAGGGGCTCTACGATGCCATGAACAAGGCCATCGACATGGCCACGGGGCGTTACATACTATTTCTTAATGCAGGCGACACCTTTCATGCTGCCAACACGCTCGAACTCGTGGCACAGGCGGCTGTCAAGACACCCCAACTGCCCGCTGTGGTGTATGGCGACACCAACTTGGTAGATGCCGACGGCAACTTCCTGCGACGCCGGCGCCTGACACCGCCCGAACACCTCAACTGGCGCTCGTTCAAAAATGGCATGCTGGTGTGCCACCAGGCTTTCTTTGCACGTACCGACCTGGCACGGCGTATGCACTACAACCGCAAGTACCGCTTCTCGGCCGACTTTGACTGGTGCATTCGCATCATGCGTGAGGCTTCGCGCAAGGCACTGCCGCTTGTCAATGCACACACCATCATCGCCGACTACCTTAACGAGGGCATGACCACACGCAACCACAAGGCATCGCTGCGCGAGCGTTTCCACATCATGTCGCACCATTATGGTCTGTTGTCCACCCTGGGCTACCATGCCTGGTTTGTGCTGCGCAGCATCATTAAGTAACTTATGGCCGATAACAACCAATACTACCAGTGGGCCACCAGCCGCTGCGCGCAAAAGGAATATTGCCGCAGCGAGATAGCCAAAAAACTTCTGGCCAAAGGGGCTACACCCGACGAGGTGGACGAGACCTTGGGCCGCCTTGAGGCCGAAAGCTACATTGACGAGGCACGTTATGCGCGCGCCTTTGTAAACGATAAATTCCGCTTCGACCATTGGGGGCGCATCAAAATACGCTATGCGTTGCGGCAAAAGGGCGTTTCAGATTTCGACACCGACGATGCCCTGGTCCTGATAGACGAAGATGACTACCGCCAGGCGTTGGCCGACTTCATTGCCTCGCGCCGCCGCACCACCAAGGGCGACACACCTTATGCCGTGAACCAAAAGATTGCCCGTGCGGCCATTACACGCGGCTTTGAACCCCAAATGGTGTTCGACGCACTGTCGGTGGAGTAGGGGCAACCGCCCGGCTCACACATATATATCACGCGCGTTGGCGTAATTAGTTAACAAGTTAACGGGTTGACAAGTTGACTAAGAATTACCAACGGGTATACACACAACTTGTAATGCTTTATCTCTCACTCGGAACAAATCTTGGCAATCGCCACGAAAACATAAACCGTGCCTGTGCGCTCATTGGCGAGCGCATAGGCACGGTTGTGCGTAAGGCCACACCTGTCGAAACGGCACCCGTGGGTTTTGAATCAGACAACTTGTTTGTCAATACGGCTGTGGCAGTAGACACCACGATGACGCCCGCCGAAGTGCTGCGCGCTACTCAGCAAATTGAGCGTGACATGGGGCGCACCGTCAAGAGCAAGGACGGGGTGTATCACGACCGCATTATCGACATCGATTTGCTGGCCAGCGACAGCCACGTGGTGTGTACACCGTCGCTGCAACTGCCGCACCCCGAAATGACCGACCGCCTGTTTGTGCTCGAACCTTTGGCCGAGATAGCTCCCGAATGGTGCCACCCCCTTTATGGCAAAACCATACGCCAACTGCTCGATGTGCGCCGCCGCTGCCACATTGTGCCGCTCAGGGCAGATGACTGCAGCACACCGCTGCTCGACAGTGTAAACACCCTGCTTGCCCAACTCTCGTCCAACTTTGTGCCATTAACGCTCGCCCAATTCACAGCTTTGGCCCACGAGCCCCGCACACACATCTACCTGCTTTACACGCCGCAGGGCACTTTGGCCGGTACGGCTACACTCTGCCTGTGCCATCAGTTCACGGGGAACAAAGCATGGGTGGAGGACGTGGTGGTTGACGCTGCCCAGCGTGGCAAGGGGTACGCGCGCATGTTGCTCGACCACCTCATGTTCCAAGCCCGCCGCCACGGTGCCGCCACGGCAAACCTCACCTCGCGTCCGCAGCGTGTGGCAGCCAACCGCTTGTATCAGAGCCTGGGCTTTGAACTGCGTGAAACGAATGTATATAAGATGGGGCTGGCCGATGAGGCTGCCGCCCTGAAAAGTTGAAAAGTTGACAAGTTTACAAGTAAGTTTGCCAAGCTTGTTACCAGTCTTACTTTAACATAATAATAAGTAGCGTATGCTTACTTACTTGTCAACCCGTCAACCCATCAACCCATCAACCCATCAACCCATCAACCAGATACGTATATACCAGACTATATGAAATATGCAATCATCGGCACCGGTGCCATAGGTGGCTACTATGGCGGCTTGTTGGCCAAGGCCGGTCACGACGTACACTTTTTGCTGCATTCCGACTACGACCATGTGAGCCAGCACGGCCTGCAGGTCGACTCGTGCGATGGCAGTTACCACCTTTGCCACATCAATGCCTACAACAGTACGGCGCAAATGCCAGTGTGCGATGTGGTGATAGTAGCCATCAAGAGCATAGCCAACCACCTGCTGCCGCAAATGCTCGCCCCAATTTGTCACCCCGACACACTGGTGCTGCTCATACAAAACGGCATCGGGCTGGAGGCCGACTTGTGCAAGGCCATGCCGCGTGCACAACTGTTGGGAGGCGTGGCATACATCTGCACGCTCAAAAATGCTCCCGGCCACATTACGCACACCTTCAACGGACTGCTGCAGGTGGGTAACTACAACTGCCACAACCACGAGGCGCTCAGCCAGATGATGGCCGACTTTGCAGCATCGGGCATCAAGGCCAAGGATATGCCCTACGACGAGATGCGATGGAAAAAAGCAGTGTGGAACATGCCCTTTAACGGCATGACCGCTGCCGTGGGGGCCACTTCGGCCGGCAGTCTGATAGCCAACGAGAGCATGGCACCCATCATTCGCCAAATGATGCTCGAGGTGATAGGTGCCGCCAAAGCTTGCGGTGTGAAGGGCATTGACGAGAGTTATGCCGACAAAATGATGGACATGACACGCCGCATGCCACAATTTGCATCGAGCATGAAGTTTGACCGCGACCACCACCGTCCCATGGAGCTGTACTACCTCTACCGCCGTCCGCTGGCCGAGGCACGCAGCCGCGGTGCCGACATGCCGCTCATAGCCATGCTTGCCGCCGAACTCGAATATATTGATGCACAGAGCCGTTAGCTCTCTCATAATATGTTGTATAACACAAAAACGTGAAAAAGACCAAGGAACTTTTCCACGCTTTTGTTATTAAGCCATACCTTTGTATGGTAAAAGTAGTTGACTATTATATAACAGACAAACGAGAACCCTCAGCCAGTGGATCCCGCTTGCCTATCGTGGGGCCCGTTAACTTGTTAACTTATCAGCGAGTCCGCGATATTGTCAATAGCCACGAGCTACTTTCAACTTTATCTACTTAATACTTGTAGCTTATGATTATCACATCTCCTATGGTGATTGCCGTTGTGGTGGTAGGCGCCATAGTACTTCTCAGCATCTTTTTCCATTTCGTGCCCTTCTTCTTGTGGCTCAGTGCCAAGGTGTCGGGTGTGAAGATATCGCTCATTCAGCTATTCCTGATGCGTATTCGTAATGTGCCGCCCGGCATCATCGTGCCGAGCCTTATCGAGGCGCATAAGGCTGGACTGCGCACCGTGACGCGCGACAACCTCGAAGCCCACTACATGACGGGCGGACACGTGCAGCGCGTGGTGCATGCGCTGGTGTCGGCATCTAAGGCCAACATCGACCTCTCGTTTGAGAAAGCTACCGCCATCGACCTGGCCGGCCGCGACGTGTTCGAGGCTGTGCAGACGAGTGTCAATCCTAAAGTAATAGACACACCCCCCGTGGCAGCGGTGGCCAAAAATGGTATTCAGCTCATAGCCAAAGCCCGCGTTACGGTGCGTGCCAACATACACCAGCTGGTAGGTGGTGCCGGCGAGGACACCATTCTGGCTCGTGTGGGCGAGGGCATTGTGTCGAGCATCGGTTCGGCCGAAACGCATGAGCAAGTGCTCGAAAATCCCGACTCTATATCAAAACTCGTGCTTTCAAAGGGCCTCGACGCCGGCACAGCTTACGAAATTCTGTCAATAGACATAGCCGACATCGATGTGGGCAAAAACATTGGCGCCACACTCCAAATGGACCAAGCCAACGCCGACAAGAACATTGCACAAGCCAAGGCCGAGGAACGACGCGCCATGGCCGTGGCCACCGAACAGGAAATGAAGGCCAAGGCACAGCAGGCACGTGCCGAGGTAATACAGGCCGAGGCCGAAGTGCCAAAGGCCCTGGCACAGGCCCTGCGCGATGGCAACATGGGATTTATGGATTACTACAAACTCGAAAATCTCAAGGGCGACACCGCCATGCGCGACACCATTGCCAAACTTGACCCCACCGCCATACTGGGCGGCAAAAAAGATGGCAAGTAATGTTGGCACGATAAATACATCACAACAGTAACATATACAAATCAATAATACCTATCAATTAAATGAAAAGAAACTACTTCAAAGGCTTGTTGGCCGCACTGACCCTCTTTGGGCTGGGCACGTCGCAGGCATGGGCAGACAAGATTGTGACATCTACTGCCGAAAACCCCAAGTGGTTCCGCATTTACACCCCCAACCGTAGTAACCTCTCTCTCATATCGAAGGGCGTCGGGGTGGCCATGCAGAACACCACAACATTCGAAAAACCCTACTCGGCCAGCCAATTGTGGCGCCTTGAGGCAGGCAGTACCGATGGTACCTACAAAATTGTTAACATGTCGGGTGAGTATATCTCGCCATCGTCAACGGTAAAGCCCAATAATAACACAGCATTTGCACCCGTTAAGAGCGGGGCTGGCGATTGGACTATTACAGATCTCAGTGACGATACCTATACCATCACAAGTGGTAGCGTGCAATTCAACACAAGCCAGGACGGTCCTAACTACTACCTCTACAACTGGGGTGGCGGTACGAACAAGGCAGATGATGGCTGTAAATACCGCTTCGAGGCGGTATCGCTTACCGAATTAGAGACAGCGCAGGCCAAGGCTCTTAGTGTGCTTAACGAAACAGAAGAAGGCACGAACCCTGGCCAATACCCTGCAGAGGTGCGCACCACATTTACAAATGCCATAAAGGCAGCTACTACGGTTGATGCCATAACCGCTGCACAAACTACTTATAGCGCAGCCATGGTGCAGGTGGCAGCAGGCAAAACCTATTACATCGTATCCGACAAATCGGTTGGCTACTGCCAAGGCAAGTATATTTACAGTGCAGGCAGTGAGGCGCAGCCCAAGTGGGGCAACAAGGTAGTGTCGGCCGCCTATGGTTGGACATTCACTGATGCCGGCAACGGTCAGTTCTATGTGCAAAACTATGGCACAAAGGAATATATCGAGCCTAACAGCACTGATGTAAATGGTGCCACCAAAACAACTGCCACACCTGCCACTAAATATACCGTGACGTCGCTCGGTCAGGGTGTGTTCAACATCAAGCCCGATGGCAAGAACCCCCTTCATGCGCAAAATGACGGTGCAGTGCTTGTAATGTGGGCTGGCGGCATAGGCTCGGCTTCAGCTTGGCGCCTTATCGAGATTCCTGAATCAGACCTTACGGCAACTCCGACCTTCAACTCTATCAATGTGGCTCCAGGTTTCCAAACCTATGCAGCTGGCAACAAGGAACAGGTGCTTCTCACTTTCCAAACTGAGGTTGCAGGCTTCAATGGCAACGTTACGGGCAAGAGCCTTAAACTCAATCTTGGTGCTACCAATGTAGCCGGACTTGAGAATATCAAGGTGTTCACTTCAAAGAACGCCAACTTTGTCAGCAATGGCCAGCGCGATGCCACACTCATTGGCCAGGTTGCTACCGTTAGCGGCAACGAAGTAGAGGTAGCTTTCGACAACGCTCTTGAGATGCCTTCAGGCACAACACGTTTCTATGTTACTGCCGACATCACCGACAAGGCCGCAGTAGGCGACTCTGTTGATGCTGCATTGGTAAGCTTTACTTATGGCGATAACAAAGTGTTCACTGTCAACAACGGCAACCCCGAAGGCATTGCCCGCGTCTACAAGGTGCAGAGCGTACCCTTCATGCCCAACGATCTTGGCTCACCCTATTGGCGTATCCCCTCAATGGTCGTACTCCACAATCAGAAGGGTGCTAATGCTTCAAAGAACGGCCGCGTTGTAACCATGGCCGACAACCGCTTCAATCATGGTTCCGACTTGGGCAACCATATCGACGTATACGAGCGTCACTCTGACGACAATGGTAAAACATGGTCTGAACACAAGTGGGTAGTAGGTGATGAGACAGACGAAGCACTTGTAGCCGGCAAAGATGGATCGCACAAGGGTTTTGGCGATGTTACCATGGTCGAAACAGCCAGCGGCAAAATCATCGCATTGATGGTTGGTGGCCAAGGCTACTGGGGATCAACTAATGAAGATGGCAACCGCATTGTGCCCGTTATCATCACCTCAACCGATGGTGGCGACACATGGTCAAAGGCCCGCGCACTGACCGACGAACTTTACAAGGGCGTTTATGAGCAGGGCCAGGTTCTCGGCTCGTTTGCAGGTTCTGGCCGCGGCATCTGTCTCCAGCGTCAAAAGGACGCCAAGCTCAATGGCCGCGTCATGTTTGCCATGAGCCACCGCTTTGCTACAGGTGCCGTTCAAGAGTACATCATCTATTCTGACGATGAGGGCGAAACCTGGAAGATGTCACCCAAGTCTGCTTACAACGGCGGCGACGAGTCAAAACTCGTAGAGTTGGCCGATGGCACAGTGATGATTTCTGTACGTCAGAGCGGTCAGCGTGGCTTCAACACCTCAACCGATGGCGGTATGACATGGGGCACACAAACCACCAATGCCGACATCAATGGCAATGCTTGCAACGCCGACATTCTTTACTACAACAACAAGGTATTGCTCCATTCATACATCAACAACGGCTCTCGTAAGAACGTCACCGTAAAGGCATCATTCGACAATGGCAAGACATGGGGTCACCCCATCGTAATATGCGCTCCCAGCTCATGCTACTCTACGATGGACATCACCAAGGACGGCGACATCGCCATCTTCTACGAAGACAATGCCTGCACACAGGGCTATGCGCTCAACTATGCTGTGTTCCCCATCGACTGGATTGTGCCTGGTGGCGACCCTTCAGCAGAGGCTTTTCAGGAAGCCTTGGCAAAGGCCAAGGCCGCTACCACAAACGACGGATACACAGAAGAGGCCACAGCCAAGGCAGGTCAGTACAGCCAAGAGGCCATTGACAATGTAAAGTCTCTCATCGCCACCTACGAGGCATCTGTTACCGACTACGAAGCCGCTACAGCTGCGCTCAATGCAGCCGTAGAGGCTATGGGCAAAACAGCTTGCACCGTTGACGGGTATTACAATGAGACTACTTTCACCATCTCGAGCCTTGAAAGCATCGACGAAAAGGCTCCAAAGTACATTGCAAAAGATGCTACCGCAGTTGACAATGCCGACTATGAATGGCGTATGACTCCTGCAAGCACACTTGGCCAAGTATACATTCAGGGCAAGGATTCTGAAAATTACCTCAATCGTAGTAGCAATACGCTCGTAGCTTCGGCCACCCCGCAGGCTTGGGTGCTGGAAAAAGGCGATGGCGATTATTACCACATCAAGTCAACGGTGAACAATAGCACCTACTTGGCCATCAATAAGACAGGTGGAGTATTTAACTACATCAATACAAAGAAAGATTACGGCACCTGGAGCACCAAGTTCGTGCTCACAGCCAAAACAGTTGTAACAGACATCAACAATGCTACTGTGGCAAATGGCAGCGAAAAGGCCGTGCGCTACTACGACCTCCAGGGCCGCCGCGTGTTGAATCCCACCAAGGGACTCTTCATCACCAACACTGGCAAGAAGGTAATCAAGTAAGCAAAAGACACATATCAAATTACTGATTGACAAACAACCTGGCGGGTTGGCACACCAACGGACATCTATCCGGTGGTTGCCAACCCGCCAACTTGTTTCCCATTGCACCACATAACCCCAAAAGGGATATTGGGACCAATTACGCCATTCTGCGATAAACTCAAGCGATAAACTCAAGCACCAAACGCTAGCACAAGTGACGCAAGCACATAATGCAACCACCAAACTCAAGCATCAAACTCTACTACAAAACTCTACTACAAAACGCAAGCACCAAACGCAAGCACTAATGGGGGCGACGCGTCCCGCGTCGGGCATTTTTCAGTAGCCCCGTCTCGCGTCGGTTTAGAGATAAGAGGGAAATACGAACTCTGCTAAATAATAATATTGTAGCTCACGGATCGCACCGATTGCACGGATTCTTTCGCTCACGCAACGTGCTTAGCACCACGGAGATGACGGATTTGACGGATTTTGTGAGCATTGCATGCTCACTTCGCCATTAGCTCGTTGCTGCGACCAGGTCCCTTACTACATAATCTGTGCTAACATATTTCGCCACGGGTACGTTACGGGCCAATAGCGAAGTGAGCATGCAATGCTCACAAAATCCGTAAAATCCGTCATCTCCGTGGTGCTAAGCACGTTGCGTGAGTGAAAGAATCCGTGCAATCGGTGCAATCCGTGAGCTACAATATTATTATTTAGCAGCGTTCGTATTTCCCTCTTATCTCTAAACCGACGCGAGACGCGTCGCCCCCATTAGAGCTTGCGTCTTCCATCAGATTGACAGGTAAAAAAGCAAATTTGAAGCCAGGGAAAAAACTTTTATGCCAGTGAATTGCGCTCTAATGGGGGCGACGCGTCTCGCGTCGGAGTACTTTTCAGCAGCCCCGTCAAGTGCAGGCAAACCTACCGTAATGATGTTTTATAAAAACTGCCTGCACCTTGCACTTTGCTTCGTAATTTGTTGATATTCATGTTATATCTGAGTGTAGGTAACCACAAATATTGCTTGCACACCTGTCTGCACTCATGTTGGTGTGGGGCACCACAAATTCAGCATAGTGAGGGCGGCGCGCGCGTATAGAGAGGTAGAAAAGTCTGCCGCTCCAAATGATTTTCCTGTCTCCCTATGCCGTAATAAGCGGGTGTGAAAGGTGATAACTGCAACTCATAACGAGCAACCCGCAGAGCGTGCAAGCAAGTGCAGGCAAGTGCAAGCAGAGTGCAGGCAAGTGCAAGTAAAGTGCAAGCAGAGTGTAAGTCTACATACACTGCGTAAATCTTTGATAATCAGCTAATAAGGTGCTAAAAGTGCAAGGTGCAAGCACTTTTCACAAAAACAGACAGGGTGGGTCTATCAGGGTGCAGTTGGGGCAAAAACACATTTCGGACATGGGGCGCGCAGTGTGCAAATATGCAGATGCGACACCCGCTATATTTGCAAATAATTGTGGCGCGTTGTGGCAGTATTCTTGCAAAACTTGTCAGTTCGTTTACTAAATCCGCCAACGCGATATAGTTGTTCGGTAAAACTATTTGTGTACCTTTGCAAAACACGGCACAGCCACACGGGCCATAGTGCCACAACCAATCAAACATCATACAACCCTTGACCATACACATAGCCTTCAACATCGACCACGCCTACGTGCGTTTTTGCAGCGTCACCCTCGTGTCAATACTCCGCAGCAACCCACAGGCAAAAATCGTGGCACACATACTCTCGCGCGGCCTCACCGCGTACGACAAACAAGTGCTGCAGCAACTTGCCGCACAATACAACGGTGAGGTACACTTCTACGAGCCCGACGAAAGTCTGCTCGAGGGCTTCCGCATACACGCCTCAAGCAGCCACATCTCGCTCGTCACCTACTACCGCTGCATGTTGGCCGACTATTTGCCAGCCAGTCTGCACCGCGTCATCTACCTCGACAGTGACCTGCTCGTCACCGGTTCCCTCGCCCCCTTCTGGCAGATGCCCATGCAAGGAGCCCCCGTAGCCGCTGTGGTCGACGCAGCTGCCGACGACCACACACGCTACAAAGTGCTGTGCTATCCCGAGACCGACAGCTACTTTAATGCCGGCGTGCTGCTCATCGACCTTGACTGGTGGCGCGCCAACAACGTGGGCCAGCGCTGCATCGACTACTACCGGGCACACCCCGAGCGCATACGTTTCAACGACCAGGACCTGCTCAACAGCCTCTTCCATGGCCAAGTGTGCTGGGCGCCGCTGCGCTACAATGCACAAGAGGGCTTTTATCGCCAGCGCTATGCGCATTACAGCCAGTACAAGGCCGAGCTCGACCACCCCGTGGTGGTGCACTACACCAACCGCAAACCGTGGGACTGGGACAGTCTGCACCCCATGCGCCAACTCTTCTTCCACTATCAGCAGTACACCCCGTGGCGTGGCCGCAATATACTGCACAACCCACTGTGGCTCGTGGCCCGATGGCTCAAACTGCTCCCCTACACACTGCATCTGCGCAAGGCACGCTACCGCCGGGGCATTCCGCTCCCGCAGCCCGCAGTCAACGTTTAACCCCTCCATCTCCCAATTCAGTATGTACGATTATCTCATAGTTGGCAGCGGCCTCTTTGGCGCGGTGTTTGCCCACGAGGCCGCCAAAGCCGGCAAAAGCTGTCTCGTCATTGACAAGCGCCAGCACACAGGTGGCAACCTCCACTGCCAGCTCATCGACAATATATGGGTACACCAATACGGCGCCCACATCTTCCACACCTCCAACCGCCAGGTGTGGCAGTATGTCAACCAGCTCACCGAGTTCAACAACTTTGTCAACTCCCCCCTGGCCAGCTACCAGGGCAAGCTCTACCACCTGCCCTTCAACATGAACACCTTCTACGAGCTGTGGGGCGTGCGCACCCCTGCCGAGGCACGGGCCAAAATAGACGAGCAGCGCAGCGAGTTTGCACACATCACTCAGCCCGCCAACCTCGAGGAGCAGGCACTCACACTGTGCGGACGCGACATTTACGAGCGACTCATCAAGGGCTATACCGAAAAGCAGTGGGGCTGTGCCGCCACCCAGTTGCCCGCCTTCATCATCAAGCGACTGCCCTTCCGCTTCACCTTCGACAACAACTATTTCAACGACCGCTACCAGGGCATACCCGAGGGTGGGGGATACAATGCACTCATCGACGCCCTGCTGGCCAAGGCCGATGTACGCTTGGGCACCGACTATTTTGCCCACCGTGACGAACTCCATGCGCAGGCCCGCCGCACACTCTACACCGGCTGCATCGACGAGTTTTACAACTACTGCCACGGCCACCTCGACTACCGCAGTCTGCGTTTTGAGCACAAACGGCTCAACACCCCCGACTTTCAGGGTAATGCCGTAGTCAACTACACCGAGCGGCAAGTGCCCTACACCCGTGTCATTGAGCACAAGCACTTTGCCCCTGGCTCACAGCAGCCCACCACCGTAGTCACCTACGAGCACCCCGACAGCTTTGCACCGGGCAAGGAACCCTACTATCCTGTCAACGACGCCCGCAATGCCGCCATCTATGCCCGCTATGCTGCCATGGCCGATGCCGAGCCCGACGTACTGTTTGGCGGACGACTCGCACGCTACACCTATGCCGACATGGACGACACCATCATGGCTGCTCTCGAACTTTGTAAAAAAGAATTTCAACAATGACCCTCTGGAATCACCGCACCCTTGTGCTGCACCCGGGCTACGAGCAACTGCACGATTTCATGCTCTCGCTGCCACAGCGCTTTGCACAGGGCGACGGACAAATCATACACAACGGACGCAACCAACTGCGCCGCATCAGTTACCAGGGCACCGACTATGTGGTAAAGTCATTCCGCCGTCCCAACCTCATAAACCGTTGGGTGTATGGCCTGCTGCGCCCGTCGAAGGCTCTGCGTGCCTACCGCAATGCCCTTCTCTATCAAAAGGTGGGCGTGGGCACCCCCCAGCCCGTGGGCTATCTCAACATACGCCGCGGTCTGGCTTTTGACCAAAGCTACTTTGTCACCCTCACCTCGCCGTGTCCGTGGCGCTACGAGGACCTCTTTACCCACCACTTTGACTATGCCGACGATGTGCTGCGCGAGATTGGGCGCACCACAGCCGTGCTCCACAACCACGGACTTGCCCACAAGGATTATGGACGGGCCAACATTTTGTTTGAGCAACTACCCGACGGACGCATACACCTCGACATTGTCGACCTCAACCGCATGGCCGTCGGCCCTCTCAACATCAAGCAGGGCTGCAAAAACTTTGAACGCCTGCCCGCCACCGCCCACATGCACCGCGTCATGGCTGAGGCCTACGCCGGTGCGCGTGGCTTCGATGCCGAAGCGTGCTACCGCCTCATGCGCCACTACCGCAGCACACAGCCCGGACAGGTTGAGGGCGAGTTTGAGTAAATACAGTTTTAGCGTAGGGGCTGATATTTTTTATTGCAGTCCGGTAAAACGTAAACAAGCGAACGGATTCAAGCACCAAACTCAAGCACCCAACGCAAGCTCTAATGGGGGCGACGCGTCTCGCGTCGGGAAAAGATGCAGCTATTGTTTAGTAGAGTTTGTATTTCTCTTCTTTCTCTATCCCGACGCGGGACGCGTCGCCCCCATTAGTGGTAGCGTTTCTTCAAGTACCAAACGCTATCACTAAGCGCTACCACCAAACGCAAGCTCTAATGGGGGCGACGCGTCTCGCGTCGGAGATTTTTCAGCAGCCTCAGGACGCGTCAGCGTCAAAAGCCAAACGCCAAATTCAAACTTAAACCTCACACAATGATAATAGCAGTAGTAGTCACATACAATCGCCTCACCCTGTTGCAGCGCAACATCTCTTGCCTCCGTGCCAACCGTCCTGTAGACCGCATATTGGTCATCAACAACGGCAGCACCGACGGCACCGCCCAATGGCTCGACACACAGGCCGACGCCCGCCTTACCGTCATACACCAGGACAATGTGGGCGGCTCAGGCGGTTTTTACCGCGGCATAGACGAAGCCTGCCGCATGGGAGCCGACTGGGTGTGGTGCATGGATGACGATGTATTTCCACGTCCCGACTGCCTTGAGCAGCTACTGCCTCACGCTGCCAATCCACGCATCGGCCTCCTTGCCCCCCGCCGTCTGATGGAGGGCGAGGTTTACACCAACGACTTTACCGGCTACGACCTCGTACACCCCTTCCGCTCGCTCTACACCGGTAAGTTGCGCAAACTGTCGCAGCCCGTCACCGCCCCAACCCCCATAGTCGGCACAGCCTTCGAGGGTCCGCTCATACGCGTTGAGGCCATACGCCGCATAGGGCTGCCCAACAAGGCCCTCTTCATCTTTTGCGACGATACCGATTATTGCCTGCGTTTGCACCAGGCCGGTTACCACATGCTATATGTGCCGGCAGCCCTCATGGACAAGCAAAAGTTCTTCAGCCACGACACCTGGGCTGCCCGCAACCGCAAAAAGAAGTGGAAGCGCTTTTACCAGGTGCGCAACACCACCTACCTCAACCACCACTACGGTCGCAACTGGGCCGTGCGCCATTTGCGCGGCTTCCTCTGCGTCATGGGCTACATGGCCACCGCCCTTGTCACCATGCCCTTTGCTCGTGCCTACACCCCGTCAGACCTGCCCCGCCTCTGGCGCGCCTACCGCGATGGTCTGGCCGAAAGGTTGGGGAAGTACTGACTTTGAGGCTGCTGAAAAATGCCCCGATAACGCGGGACGAGGCTGCTGAAAAAACCGACGCGGGACGCGTCGCCCCCATTAGTGCTTGCGTTTTCTCTCAGATTGACAGGTTAAAAAGTGGATTTGAAGCCATGGGAAGAACTGTTATGCCAGGAAATTGCGCTCTAATGGGGGCGACGCGTCTCGCGTCGGGGCATTTTTCTGCAGCCTCGGGACGCATCGCCCCCCATTAGAGCGCAAATCTCTGGCACAACAGTTCTTTACATGGCTTCAAATTTGCTTCTTAACCTGTTAATCTGATAGAAAACGCGGCACAAAACGCTACCTCTAATGGGGGCGAGGCGTCCCGCCTCGGGAAAAGCTGCAGCTATTATTTTAGTAGAGTTCGTATTTCCATTTTTTTCTCTATCCCGCGGGACGCGTTGCCCCCATTTGTGCTTGCGTTCATTGGCTGCATAGCTTGAGACTTTTACCGGACGGCAAAAGCTTTTTATCTGTTATAATTCGCCAAAGCACCAACGCCTGAATTTGCGTTTGGGAGCTTTGAATCGCCCAAATACTTCACCTTGTACCTTAAATACTCCTTCGAAACGCACTAAATTGACGCAGTTAACATATATTTACCCCCCGTTTGGTCTTTTTGTAATTGAGTGATACTTTTGCAACGGCATATACTACATAATTGTCAATATATAACGCACATTTGCATAAAAGCGCACATAACACAACAATTATAAACAAAACTCAAACATAAGCACATGAAACATTTATTATCTCTTGCCACAACCCTCATGTTGTGGCTTGGAGCCGTGGCTGCGTGGGCCGATGGCGTGACGGTGGCAACCTCGTACACGCCGTATGCCAACATAACTGATGGCTTTTACCTCCTCAAAACCCGCATCAAGGGTACAAACGGATACATTTATCGCAAGTCTGGTGACAATGGCCGTCCTATGAGACAGAAGCCCGAGGCCAGCATGGATCTGGCTAACATAGACCTTGCATACGTGTGGTATGTAACTAACGTAGATGGCAACCTTGTTATACAGAATGCCTCGACGGGCGAGTATTTTCCAGCAGTCAATGGCCACGGAAACAATTTTAGCAACATTAGCACAACTTCGGGCAATGCTGCCATGCTTACAGCACAGTCTTTCACACCTTATACCAACAGTCTCGATGGTGGTGTGTTGCTCTATCAGGTAAATTACAGCACAAAGTATTTCATTCATGCCAATACGCCAACAAATGAGGAACACAACCTGTCGTATTGGGAAGGCGGCACAGCAGGCGATGGTGATAACCACAGCGTGGTACAGTTCGCCTTTTACAAGTTAAGTGGCACTATATCCGAGGAACACATTACCAAAACATACGCCGCATCGGTTAAACTAAAAAATGCTGAAAATCAGGTTATAGTTACTTCATACTATCCTAAAAAGGTGGGTGAAACTATTGATAAACCGCATTCGTATTATTATAATATACCAACATTCACTGTATCAGATGCGAAAAAAACATTTGAAGAAACTATAGCCAAAACAGCCACCCCTCCTGTTACCTTTTCCACTCCCGACAACCCCACATGGTACAAGCTCAAGTTGCGCAACAACGATGGAAACTATGTGGTATATGTCGATGACAATAATGTTAAAACAGGTAATAACGCTCACAACTCGCCTTACGGCACATCAGCCCAAACCACCTATCAGGCTCTTAATGGCGCCTATTGGGCTATTGTAGAGAGCGACTATGGTGTAAAGCTCTACAATCGTGCAGCCAAAAAGTACGTCACTGTTACAGCTGAAGGTAAGAACAAAGTAAAGGCTACCATGACCGACTATGGTACAACCTTTTATATGCAAAAAAGCAATAAAGCCGACTTCAGCTTGCGGTACGAAAATACTAAGGGCTACCTTGGTGACCATAAAGATGGTTTCCTCAGCACATGGTATGGCGATAGCAATACGGACGACACACAGAACGATGGCGGCTCGGGCTACAAGGTGATAGCAGTTGACGAGTCAGACATACAGTTGGCTAAAACCTATGCAAGCACAATTTCCAATGCAACTGATGCAGATGGCCTGGTGCAGTATAATGTCGAATACGATAAAATTGCCTCTGCCACCACGCTCGACCAGCTTGACGCGGCTTACCAGTCGTACCAGACGGACAACGACTTCAGCGATTTCACTGGCTATTACCGCGTGCGCAACGTCAACACCGAGGTTAACCGCTACCTTTCGTCTGAAAATATTCAGGTGTCAACCAACGGCTCTCTGCTCGAAAAATGGCAGGCTGACGCTAATATGGACCGCAGTATCACACGAACCACTGATGCCGACAATTTTGGTTCGCAGCTCTGGCAACTTACCCGCAATGCCGATGGCACTTACTCTTTGGTTAATGCCAACACCGGGCGCGAAGCGGGCTATATCACGTCAGACGCCAGCCAGCTTCAGATGGTAGTAAACATTGGCAATGGCAACGGGCATTACACATTCAAACCATACACCGAAGGCACTACCTTTGACGGCTACGATGCCAAATCCATGTTTTTGATGGTTGACAGCGAGGGCAACCATGCAAGTGCAGCCTCAGACAACGACCATGTAGTGGCCAACAACAACCAGTATACAAACAAGTCAAACTATTGGCAACTTGTCAAGGTTACCTCGGTGCCCGTCACTATCAAGAGCGTAGGCTGGGCTTCGGTGGCTTTCCCCTTTGCTGTGCAAGTACCTGCCGAGAGCGGTGTCAAGGCATACTTTGCTGAGTCGGCCGACGATACGCGCATGACACTCTCCGAAATAACCGACGGCATCATTCCTGCCAACACGGGTGTGCTCTTGACTAAAGACGGTGGTTGCACGGTAAATCTGCCAATTGTCACTACCACAACTACCTATCCCAACAACAAACTGGCTTGTGCCACTGCAGAGCGCGACGGCTATGCCAGCAAGGCTAACTATATGCTCTCTGCCAAAACTGGCACTGTGGGATTCTTGCCATCAACCATGACGTTGGTGCCGGCTAACAAGGCTTTCTTGCCAGCAACCAACATCACTTCGGGCTCAGGCCAGGCACAGATGCTCAACTTCTACATAGGTGGGGCTGTCACAGGCATCAATGCTGCAACTGCCGACGCTCACAATGGCGCTACCACATATTACGACCTCAACGGACGCCGCGTGCTTTATCCCGCCCACGGTATCTATGTTACAGGCAATGGCAAAAAGGTATTCATCAAATAAAGATAGCAACAATGAAACATACATACATGGCCCCAAAGGCCACCACAATCACGTTCTTCTCCGAAGATAGTATGATGACACAGAGCCTCAGCATTGGTCCACAAAATGGTGCGACAATCGACACCAAGGGCGATGTCCTCTCTAACAAGAAGCAACACCCCATCTGGGGCGAGCAGCACAATGGCATGTGGGACAACATGGACAAATAGACAATAATATATAGTGCATAATAATAGCGGCAGTGCTCTTCTGGTCAGAAGAACACTGCCGCTGTTATTATATAGATATATTCGGTAATTACATTTGTCCGCTCGTGCGCAGATACTTTTCCATCACCATCACTTGTATCATCTCCTCGCGTTCGGCGTCCCAAAACTGCCGCACATACGCATGGGCGTGGTCAATGATGGCTTGTGCCTCGTCGGGGTGTGATATGTAGTACTGAAGTTTCTCTTCGAGGTCTGAAAAGTCCTCCTTCACTTCCACATAGTGATAGCCGGGGCGCAATGTGCCCTCCATAAACCACGTTTCGCACGTGGGGCGTGTCATCACTGCCAGCGAGTTCGACGACATTACCCATTTCAGGTTCGACGCTACGTCGTTGCCCTCAAGCGCCATGATAAATTTGTAGTCAAGGTGTTCGGCTATGGTCTTTTTCGCTGTCATCCACTCCTCGGGGCAACCCTCGTTGCGGCCCACCACACCGCAGTCGCACAGCGGTGAGCCAAAAAACTTTTCGAGAAAAGCCGTGCGCAGACGGCTCTGGCGTATCTTGCCCCTGAATATGGCACAATCGCGTTTGGCGGCAAACGGCTTTGGGTCGTGCACATACATGAAGTGGCGCAACTTGTCAAGTTTCAGCACCACCGAGTTGGCATTGTCGTCATTTATCAGTCGGCTCTTCACCACCGTGGGTTTCTCGGGTGTAAAGTATACGTCGCCCGGACAAAAGTTCCAGCGCAGACTTTTGTCAAACCACCGCGTCACATCATGTTGGTCGAAGTAGTAGGCCGTGTGAAAAAGTTTGCGCCCGTAGTTGCCCAGCGCGCCCGTATACATCAACCAGCTGCGGTCGCGCTGCACGCTGTCCTCTGTGGACATCTGCCATGGCGCATTGATGCGGCAGTAGTAATCTGCTCTGCGGTACATTTCGTCGTAGTCCGCCCGTTGGCGGGCCTTGGCTAACAAATGTGCACGCCGATGCCGGTACCACGCATCGGGCACCGCCAGTCCCAATGTTTTTTGAGCAAACCATAATGCCTTGATAGGTTTGCCGCTGCGCAGTTTGTATATAATGTTGTCGCTCATCAGTCTTTTATGTATTCAATGGTCGGATTAAAATGCAGTCCGTCAAGGCAGCCTTTTATCACGGCCTTCTTAAATTCGGCAATATGGCTCAGGTCGTCGCGGCGCTTGAGACGATGTATGTACAGACGATATTTGTTAAGCACTGAGATGTAAAACTTCAGTTTGTTAGTTGAACGACGCTTCAAGTAGCACGTGTTGCGCACTTGGTAATAAAAGCGTCCTGCCATTTCGTTAGGTGCCTTATCTATTGAGGGGAAATAATTCTGACGCGTTTTGTGATACACCTGGCTTGCGGGCACAAAGTAGCATTCATAGCCCGCGCGTTTAATGCGGTCGGTATATTCAATGTCGTCACACCAAATAAAGAACTCCTTGATGGGCAGCCCCACTTTACGCACCGCATCACTACTCACCATTACTGACACAAACGAGCACAATTTGCATGCAAAGCACGTTTCGCCGCCCACAGTCAGGGCTTCTGCTCCGCCAAAGGGCTTTTCTACCAGTGCCGGCTTGTTCATGGCGTGCAGCGTGCCATCGGTCCATAGCACCTTGCTGCACACAAATCCCGTTTTATCATCAGCCGCAGCCACTTTGGCAAGCAGTTTCAGAGCATCAGGTTGTGGCATGGTGTCATCGTCCATCAGCCACACAAAGTCGCAACCGGCTTCCACGGCCAGTTTCGTGCCAAGTGCAAAACCGCCAGCTCCGCCAATGTTGCGTTCGGTGCGCACCACATGCAGTTTTGAGTCACCTTTCAGTGAGTCGAGCCATTCCTTTGTGCCGTCAGTCGAGCAGTTGTCAATAATCCAAAGTTCTGTCGGCGGCAGCGTCTGTGCCTTCAGAGCCTGCACGCATTCTTTGAGCAAAGCCAAGCGGTTGTATGTCACAACCACGCAATTTATCTTCATATTATATATTATATACGTGTAAACAGATTGACAGGTTAACAGGTTAACGGGTTGACAAGTATGTTTACTTGTATTCTTTACCGAACCGTAGCCTATCTTATGCAAAGATAGTGCAAACCGAGCGAACAAAGTCAAGCTTGCTTGAACTTTCTTGTGAGGCGTCGCCTATCTTATTCAAAGATAGTGCAAACTACACAAAAGAGGCATCGCCATCCCGTAACCGCCTCCCCCTCGGCGTCAGCCCTTATGTTTCTTGAGGCCACCCGGACGCCAGTCCGTGGCCGTCCGCCGCGCAGCGGCCTTATGTGTATCTTATGTAAACTTATGTTCTTATGTTCCCGCGGTAAGCGGCTAACACAAACGTTACATCTTATGTTCTTATGTCCTTATGTCCTTCTGTTTCCCGCGTTAGCGGCTACCAATCCACGCTACGGCGTCAGCCCTTATGTTTCTTGAGGCCACCCGGACGATAGTCCGTGGCCGTCCGCCGCGCAGCGGCCTTATGTGTATCTTATGTAAACTTATGTAACTTATGTTCCCGCGGTAAGCGGCAAACACGAACGTCAAATCTTCTGTCCTTATGTTCTTCTGTTTCCCGCGTTAGCGGCTTCCGAACCCCGCTACGGCGCCAGCCCTTCAGTCCTCCGCGTTAGCGGCCTGTCCCCAAATCATTGAAAAATATGTTCTACAGCACAAACCTGCAAAATATCCACCCCAAAACTTGGCATATACACA